>Ga0056128_1008559_pt1 | contig 12885 bp, 4 predicted proteins | sample WorMetLIZISLAND2_FD_71113 | JGI IMG/M metagenome (GOLD analysis project Ga0056128, IMG submission 71113) | Marine gutless worms symbiont microbial communities from Max Planck institute for Marine Microbiology, Germany - Olavius geniculatus... ...
CCTCCTTTCCCTTAGAAGTAGGACCCCTAAAATTTAGCTTGGGGGTCTGGGAGAGTGTCGAGAGCTCCCTCAGTGGGATCTGTGGAGCAGCCCTAGCCGAAATCGAATTTGCTGCATTAATTATCTTCTCGAAAATAAACCTGACCCATTTGGCAAATTTTGTGCAGTTAATATGTATGCTTCTGTTTTGTCTGGAAGATTGGGGGGCTGGGCTCCCTTGCCCCTTGGGTACATCACTCTACATAACCCATACTTTCCCACAGCATTACTGTGCTTGTTTACCACAGGTGTGGGATTTCTTGTCGACTGTCTGGAAAAATTTTTTGATCTGCATATCGGTCGACCCCTCTAACTTTCGGAGCAAAAATTTGTCAAATATTGCTTGACTTGAAGTATGTGCTTATAATATGGGTAATTTATAATTATAATGTGTGTAATATGTGTATATAATGTATGCGTATATAACACTTAATGTATGTAATTATTTTTTTTTTGTTCTGTCATGTGTATTTTATCATCTTTGTTGCTTCAGGGACTGATGAATCTGTTCTCTGGTATGAAATTCTTTTTGCCCTCCGATCTGCCCAGACGCACCGAGCTCTACCGTCACATCATTGCGTATCCTTACTGCATGTGCTTTTTAGCTGACTATACGAACAGACGCTCTTGTGACACAACGTTCTGTCTGTCTATCTGTTATGTATGTATCGTGGCTAAATGATACATACCGTTGGATAGGGTGATGACGAGTTTTTATAGGCTGTCAGTAGTAACCATGTTGCTATCTGTTACCGACTGCATAGGCTGCGTGTTTGTTGAAACAGTTACATATTTACTGTAACCCAGAAATAGTGCGATCCACAGGTATGATCCATTGAGGTTATCTTGTAAATAAGTATATGTAAATGTAGCAAGGGTTCGGCTGTACTGTAATACGGTTGGTCACTCTAGTGACAGCTGGGCTGTTGTTGAATTGGTCATGTTTAGTGATGATTCGATATCAGGATTTCAATTTTGATATGGTATCGACACAATATTTTGAAAATATCGCGATATCGTTATCGATATTTTTTAAAATGATAAGTATGTAAATCTTATAGAACTGCCTTGCTGAACGTTCATGTGTTGTAACACATGAACGTTCAGCAAGGCAGTTTGCTTTACATAAATGTCAAAATGTGTCAGTGAACCTAAAAATTAAATATGGACTCTCGTAAGTATCGTTAATTTACAACGCATAGTTAGTTTGCTTAGGTTAGTTTGCTAATTCTGCATTTATTCTTGTTATTTTGGCAACGCGGTAATAAAAATATAAACTCCTGGCGTAAAATATCACGATATGTTGAAAATGTTGTCATATATAAAAGATATTGCGATATGTCGAAAAATTCGATAATTTTTTTGACGATGCGATACGATACGATATTGAAAACGATATGTCGATATTTTTGATGTATCGAATCATCACTATGTTTGGTTATTTAGTTGGCAGAGCCCCCAAACTGGGACATCGCATTATACATTATAACTGTTTTTTTTGTTTCAGTTTCTCTCATCTCATTTCCATTTGAAACATTTTCAGTTTAAAAAAAGTTTTTTTGTCTGCTTAAACTGACAGCATGTGTGTCATTTTTAAGTGCAAGTTCTTATCGTATCATATCATATAGCCTCACATTTGTGGTCTCGCGATGTAAGCTGGTGTCTGGCTGAGGACTAAAGAAAGGTAGACCAGCATGGCTCGGAAAGGACTTTGCTTTTTCTACGAATGTGTAGTATAATATATCTTTAACATAGCTCTTTCTACCAGCTATGATGGTGATGTCGTGGGGGAATTTGAAAGATCCAATGCTACGCACGTCGTTGCATCGACCGACAAGCTAGCTCGTGCCGACTCAACCGGTCGTACTGTGTCCGTGGTGTGGCTCACAAAATGTATAAAACTCCGCCGGATTGCTCCGCGCTGATCTCTATGCTGTTGACACATGACTCTATGCTCCATCAGTCTTATTACATCTCTATGCTTGGCCACGCTTAATGACTGTATATCAGTGGTGCACTGTCTTTGGCTTCTAGGCTGGACTGCGACGGGTTTCTATCTGACCCGCAACATCCATGAGAAAACATCAAAAATACGACATGCCGTTATGAAGTTGCATGCTTTGCATATTCATCGTTTGCAGTCTTCATTGTTTTTGGATTTGCTTTAAGCGGAACTGTCTTCAGCTTTTGGTGGGACTGCACCACTAAGCTTTGAAAATTCTGAAATATAAAATAGGCCTACAATAAATGTTTGCAGTTTTTGTCGTCAATGGTAATAGCTTTTAAAATTGACAGCGTGTGGCTGATGGCCCTTTTCAGGTGGCCGCATATCTGGAAAACCTGGAATACGTGGTACTTGGGGAATTTTCTGAATCTGGAAAACTCAGGGAATTGTCTGGGAAAAATTGTAACATACAAAATATCTGCAGTGTCCGGGGTGCAAAAATGCTCTAAAATACTTTTTACCATGGACCCCACTGGGAGTGTGGTGCTTTTCCAGTTTGCCATTATTGCATTTACTTTTTGTTGCGGTAACACATAGTAAGTTTATGGCTCTGAAAGAGCCTGGAAATTTTGAGGAATTTTTTTCTCCTATTTTGTGGACACCCTGGTTGTGCACCTCTAGTGTATAGTTTGTGTTTAAAGTCGGTGTAATTATTATGTGTTCAAGCCCTGAAATCTCATGTTGTCAGCAGACTAGCTAGATGTCGTTTTTTGTTGTTATCATCATCACTATCATTAGTGTTGTCAGAATTATGCATATATTAACAAATGTGTTGTGGACTTACAATTGTTTACAATCGTCTTTTGGTCATGGTCATCTACCAAATGATTGTAAGAATTTCTCCGGCCAGCTGCTTTAGTCTTTCGCTTTTTGATTCATATTGAGTCTTATAAAAAATGAAGCTGTTGAAAATTTCAATACAGTGAAAAAGAAATTATTTTGCAGAAGTTTATTCACTGTGATTAAGCATTGCTTGAAGTGTCCCTAAATGAACTGTCGATTAAAACATAACTCTTGAAATCAAATTCTTGTCGTGACACCTATGATATGCAAATTTTCAGCAGTGAGACATTTTTCTGACTTTTGATAGTTTCTACCATTAAAATAATTAATTGCATTTTTAATGCAGCTGAAATCAACTAAATATTGGACAGTTCTAACTGTTAATGTATGTATTACCGTTATTATTTTTGACCCTCTAGCAACCTTTACTACTGGGGTTTAGAAATTTAAATAAAGTGTAAGTTGCAGCATATCCTTATTACATATTTTTGTAAAAGTTGGTCGCAATTTAGTGTAGATTTATCTGTCGTTGTAAGACTATTTCTGCATTGTGTGTCATGTTGTTGAACGTCTTGTCGTTATATTATGTGTTCTGTGTGTTATGGTCCTTAGTTACGTACATTCCGTCTGTGTCTGCCATTGTCTTCATTTTCTGCTGTGTTGTTAGTCTGTGTGAATCTGGTGTGTTTTTTTTGTTTTAGCTTTTTGCAGTTGGGCAATGGGCAGTGGCGGATCCAAGGGGGGGCTTTGCTGCCACCCCCAACCTCACCCCTTGCACCCCTCCCTTTGTGTGAGTGAGCACTATATGCAAATTGCTAACTAATAAGTTTGTGTATTAGGAAAACTGTTAAAATTGTTACTACCAGATGTGATATTCAAGGTTCAAATGCACCAAATTCAATTTCAGCTGGGGTTCTGCCCCATATCCCACTGGGGGGAACTCACAGCACTCCCCAGACCCCACAGCTGGACACAGGAGATCCTACTTATAAGGAAACAGTGGGAAGAAAAGGGTGATAGAAAAAGAGTGATGGGAGGGAGGGGAGTGGGAGAATATTTCACCTCCCCCCTTTGGCTGCAGCCTAGATCCGCCACTGCAGTGAGATAGAATTATGCGGTTGTTGTTTATTTGTGCTTAAGCCCACGTCTAACTGCAGCAAAAGATACAGTCATTGACGGTATTTGCAGCCGTGTGATAGTTGTTGGGGATTGCAGTATAATCCACCAGCACTTTGACCCACCTCTCATAGTGGTGTAGCTAGAAACGTGAATTGGATGGCCTCTGTTTTCTTTTTCCTTTTTTCTCTTTCTCTCCCCTTGCCTTTCTTGCCTCTTTTTTTCTTCTCTTATTTTTCCTTTCCCTACCCTTTCCCTCCTTTCTTCCTTTGTTTAATGGGAGTCGGAAGTACTGATATTAGGCCTGCCCCTGGAAATTTTATTTGAATAAAGGTGTGCTCACAGGTGAGTTTTATAGCATTTTTGACTTCAAGATCAACACCTTTATGAACTGTGTTTTTAGAGCGAATGTTGTCGAGTTTCCATTGGGGGGCTGGGCCCTCTGCCCCCCCCGTTCTTGTCTGTCCCAGTTGTTAAGTGCAAATCTACAATCAGTTGCTTTTCCATCATTGTCTTATTTATCACAGACTGCATACTGGGTGAGCAAAGGAAATTTATACATTCTATACTGGGTGCAACACGCGTTTATTATTTATCAGTCTTCGACTGTACGCGATAATCTTTGAGTTTTGCATGCAGGAGTAACATTCGGCAGTTGGACTTTTCATAGGAGACTGGATCTGACTGCAGTCTTTTTCAACAACTATCACACTAGATCAAGTGTTTTTTTTCTGACTGTGTTTGTCTTGGAGGCATAACAGTGTGTACCTAGTATTTATTTAGCAACAGCTTGTATAATTGCGTCATGATGAGTCAACATTGTTATCTTGACAGTGAAGTGAGACGAATTTAAACGAATTTGTATTTGTATGTGTGTGCAAAACTCCACTCTGCATGTTTCTCGTTAATGTGTTTACTGTCCTTTTAGGCTGCAAAAATCTGCTGAAAACAGGAGACGGTTGCAGGTAAATTGATGTGAAGTACATTAAATTTTAATGATAATTTACATGAAGGCACATACTACCTCAAGTCTTAATGCAACTTGTGTTCAAGATACTAAAAATGTTCAGTATTTCTTAGGTTAAACTTACTGTTCCATTATGTTGTGTGCATTTGCTTGGAAAGGCCATTCCGGAAATGACCTATACTATGTCGGTTTTCGTTTGGGACGTTAAACCCTACTCACTCACTGTTCTGTATTTCCTGTTAGTTTATTTTAAGGCATTGGCACGTAGGCGAAGCAAGCTGCTGGAAGATGAGTAGCTGGTTAGATTGAGGCCAGTTATAGACAATTTTAGAAGCATTCAGTTGTATGTTCTTACAACACAATCGAACAATTTTACCACGAAAAAATTGAACCAAAGAAACTCAGTATGTAGGACCTGAGGCTGAAAATGGTGGAAGTAAAAACTGGTAAACTGATGAGATTGAGGCTGTAATCAGCTGATTAGGTCAAAAACCAAACGTCTGGATTTTTGCAACAACATAAATTGTTTGCAGTTTTATTCATACATAAGTTATAGTCGAGTGTCAAGACAGACGCTAAGTGATTTTTTATAGCACTGCGTTAATGTTGTAGATGCAAATGCAAATCGCAATTCTTGGACACTACCGTTAAGGCGGAGTTTAGTTTCTTCAGTTCGGCGATCCGTTCTAAAGCGGAAATAGGCGTTTTACCGGAGAAGACATTTTTGAGATTTTTTATGACAGAATTAGCTAACTAATAAGAGATCGGGCATCGTGGAAGATCAGTGCGTCGGCTTCTGTCCTCATACCCCTCCCATCTGTTCAGCAAGTCAGTATTGACGAATTATTGGTTTTTACACAGTACGTTATTGACTGTCAGAGTGTCCACCCGTCGGCTGAGTGCCGGCGTCTGTTGTAGTTGTAGATTATTGTCAAGTAATTGACAAAAGTTCAGGGTTTGCATGCCTGCTGGAAAGTTCTGAAAAATTAAAGCATAAAGGCATGAGAATTCATGGAAAATGAAAAGCAGGGTAATCCTACTACATTACACATAGCACTAGTGATCCCTCGCAAATCTGTTTGCACAGGCACAGTGACACATTCAGATTGGCGATCTAACTTTCTTGGACAAAAATCGACAAGGTCTTTAGGTCAGCGATTTGAAAGGTGTGTAAAAATTGATAGGTTGAGATCGCTGATCTGAATGTGTAATTATCGAAATGAAAATCTTGGATAGATGATTAATTTTTCGATGTTTAAAATAAACAGGCACCTTCTAATCAGTCTGAAAATGTCAACAGAAACAGATATAATACAGGAAGCACTTTTTCAGTTTATTATAGAAACTCAGAGGAAGCTATAACTTTTGCACTAACAACATTGTTTTCCAGTTGTCTTCATTCGACAATGGATGTTTTACGGGTTAGGTAGCATTTTGCCTAATCGCATTTTGTCTAATCCCATTTCACCTAATCCAATTTTGCCTAATATTTTTTTGATAGACGGACCAACAACAACGACTTGCTTTGTCGTTTTTTGCTTCTTTGACAAGCTTTGTTTTGTCGTTCATCATTTTTTCTGTACCATTTTTTTGGCCAACCGTAAGTAAGTGTACGACGGGTGTCGTCTCATTTCACCTTATCTCATTTCGCATCGTATACTTACCCTAATCCTAACCCTAACCCTCACCCTCACCCTAACCTGCAGTAGACCCAACTGGAGGAGCGATTAGGCGAACTGAGATTAGGCGAAATGCGATTAGGCGAAATGCTACGACACCGTTTTATGGATGTTGGTAAAAAGCAGATTGGCAGATGTGCGGTTCTGCAGATGTTGCAACAATGTTAGGGCTAGAGTTAAGATTAAGGTTAGGATTAGCGTTAGGGATTAAGGTTACGGTTAGGGATAGGGTTAGGAGATAGTTAAATTACAGCATTACCTGTTGCGACATCCACAGGTTCGCACATCCACAATCTGCTTTTTACCTGTAGCCATGTTCTGCTGTGAAGTTTTGATGTAAGAATCTATTTTTGAATATGTTACTTTGTTGTTTAACGTTGTTTTTACTCAGTGATCGATGAGAAGTTAATCGACTTGTTTCAGTCATATCAGAGACAAGAAGAAGCTATACTTACTGTTGACCTCAATGCCAGTCACTATTTGTATAATAGTTTGTTGTGTCGGTTTGCCTAATTGTTACAGCCGCTACTGTCTGTAAACCATGGACAATGTCAGTGATGGTTCTTCTTCATCTCTCAGTACCGATGACCCTTCATTGTCCGTCGATGACAAATCGATCGTTACCCTTCGCTTCATTACTAGCTCCAAGGTATCGACACTGTTATCAATTTACTCATCGCTGATAGTTAATCTTTGAGCTACGAGGGGTGTTTAAAAAGTTTTGCAAGTTGATACTTTAGACTAAGAACTTTTCAAAATCTATTGACTGGTAAACGCATGTTTCTTTTGAATTTGTATGAGCTTAGAGTAAATGTGACATCATTGTAACTTACGACTCATGTTTGTACTAGAAGCCTGGCTGGAGGAACTCATAAAATGCTTTATGATGTTATAAGCTACAATGACGTCACGTCCGTTTTAGGCTCACATGAGTTCAGGAGAAATATGCGTTTTATTGGTGTATAGATTTTGTAAATTATTTTAGTCTAACATATCGACTTGCAAAACTTTTTGAACGCCCCTAGTAATCGTATCATTGTGCCAGTTTCTCGGATTTTCGTAGTAACAATAATGCTGTTTGTGAAACTTTTATTTTTTAGTTGATGATCTTTACTTTTGGGATATGTTTAAGTAAAAAATCATAAGAACAAGACCAAGATGACAGTGATGTTGGTGTGTATTAGTTACTTATTTTTTTTCAGGAAGGCAAGTCGTTCTGGCTGGGAGACATTGGATAAGGCATCGCTGACTTTGCGTTTTGGATTGCTATTCACATTTTAGCTCCGGCAATTGTCTGGGGTTTTGATCCCTAAATGTCCCATTTTTATTGAGATGCAAGTCTTGCAGCCTGGTCCAAGTTACATACCATCATTTGGGGTAACACGAGTGTTCACGCCAAATAGCATCATTTCATTCTGTTTATTGTCTTCAACATGGTGATATCACAGACTAAAGTTTAAAGACCAAGTCTCACCAATGTGTAGAATGTAACACTAATTAATAATACACTGATCCAATGAAATGAAAACAACAAGCTGTGCTTTGCTTTGCTTTGAAGTAATTTTCAGAGAAATGCGTTGTGCCAGTCGAACGCACTTGAACGTGCCAGAATAACTGATGACATCCCTTTCAGGATGCTTTGTTGTCAAACTGACATTCACATTGAAAACATAGTAAACCCGTTGCTTATACTCTGAATGTCTGATTTATCGTACAAATAATGATGCATACCCCTGGTAGGTGACATCAGAAATTACATCATTGTTTATTTGTTCACTACTAAAGGTGTGCAGTTACTAAAATTAAGAAAGTGCTGGAATATTGTGGTTTTTTTAGTGGGTTAACTACTGATAAAGAATTTTTTTTTTAGGCTATTTGGCCATAAACTAGGCTGCATTTGATCTCAAGGCAATAAAGCTAGTTAGCAACCCTCCTACAGATGACGTTACAGTTCCAAATATGGCTGAAGCCATGAAAAGGGAAAAGCGTGTACTTTAACATTATTTTTAGGGTATTTAGATGTATTAGCAACCAGAAAATTAATGAATATTGACAAATTAGCATTTGATAAAGCCAACTAGTGCTTTATTTATGTAAACTGTTGCAACTTGGCCTTCAATGTTAGATTGTACTGTTTTGTCTCTTTATGGTTACAGAAAGCTGAACAATATAACTGTTTGTTTTTCTGTCTTTCTATAGGAGGCTGGGAGCATTATCGGAAAGGTATGTTTTTTTGATGTTACAATCATTTTAGTAGTTTGGGTTTCCATATTACCGGTACAGATGATTAATTTTATGCAGTCAATGTACTTGTTTCAGATTTCTTATGCAGATTGTTTTATTCTTTGTGAACTGGTATTTCACATTTTAGATCTGAATTGGCACATAATTTTGTGTCTGATTGATCATATTAGTTACTGTGGAGTAGATACCAAAGCCCCTTTTAATTGTAAATAGATTTTAGGGTTTGCCTATACATATTTTGCTTTTTTGACTGTTCAGGCCACTAGGCCTATTACTGTGTATATTACTGACATTGTGCATTTGTTGAGTGTATTATTCATTTGTGTTATGCATGTGCAATTAAAGGCAGCTTACTTACTTACTTGTTTAATTATGCTAATGTTGTAGAAAGGAGACAATGTAAAACGAGTGAGAGAAGAGGTTTGTGATGTTTTTTGTCAGTGTAAAAAATACAGATCGTTTACCTGTTTCCTTTATTAGTTGGTGGTACCATTTTTTGACATGCTCCATCTGTTCTGTAGGTGTCCATGGCACGATGTTTCTGTCGTCTGTTTGTTCGTAACAGATGTATTGTGGCTAAATGGTGCGAGATAGGGCCTAGGTTGCTATGGATCACTAAGATGAAAAGCATCGACCTTGGATGACCTTGAAGGTCAGTACTGCAACAGGAACTGAATAGGCTGTGGTGCATCTTCTCTAGCAACAGGGGGATTTTTATATTGCAGTAGTCTTGGTCACAAAGGCGTATGCATGCCAAATACTTGGCTTCACTTTATCTAAAATTTTACCTCTGTCCATAGTTTTCCATGGAAACTTGGCCAAATTTTTGCCTGTCAATAATTTTGCTAATTGTTGAAGAAAAAGTTGTCCAGACTATTTCATGGCGCACGGGAGCCAAATTGTGAATAAACTATGTCTGCTGTTGATTGATTGAAAGCTTGCAGTTAGGTTGTTGTTAGGTGAATAACTATAAAATTATCACATTTATTTGCAGAAAATGTTACAAAATTAGGAGTTTAGGCAGACATACATATGAGCAAGATGTAATGTCACCTATCGGACAAACGGTCATAACAATCAACAACATCATATTCTCCATTAGCCACTTATATTATTGTACTGGTAGTAAAATTATTTGTTTATTTATTGTTTTATTGTGCTATTGTGTGTAATTTGCATAAACTAGAGCTGTGCAAAGATTAATATCTCGGATGCATCGTTTGCTGAACGAATAGTATCGGTGATGGGTTCGACGCCACAAATACTCAAAGCTTTCAGCATGATTGCGGCAAAATTTGAAGACGTACGTACATCACTATTTTAGACTAAATATAGCATCGTACTGCAGCACTGACTGGTAATTTTAGCCGACTATCAAGAACAGTTAAGAAAGCGTTTTCTTTTTAATCTTTTGCACTGCCAGGATTGCTTGTGTTGAAGTGCTTATAACAAAAACAGTTATTAGAGATTTTACCATACGCCTATAACTGTTTGTTGGTGGACCAAAGTTCACCGAATTAGTTTGCTGAATGCAGTTCGTAGTTGATTAAGTTTGTTTCTAATTTTTGATATGTTGACCTATTCCAGAAATATTCGCTGACAGTCCAACGTTCGAAATTGCACTGACTTTTGAAAATTTTATACAGTTGTAGTGTACATGTTGTAAACATTTAGTTAAAGGTTAAAGGTGGTGATATAGCTCTTGATTGGAAGCCCATCTCAGAGCTACAGAGTGTCACCTGTGATCACACAGTGTTACCTGCCACCCAACACAGGTGAACGTGCCCTGCCCTAACCTCAGCCAAATATGCTGGTACTCGATTTACCTACCCCGGAGGGATGGAAGGCCGAGTTGACCTAGGCTGCTCGTTACATACCGAGATGGTTTACCTGCCCACAGGCAGTCACTCATCACAGTACTAAGTTACTAACCTGGCCTGGCGTAGGTTAACTTTGTTATTGGATGAAACGTGTTACCACTACGCCACGCCACCAACCCATGGTAATAGTGATTTTATAGAGTGTGTTAGGCAACTTTAATGAGGCATAATACATTCTAGAACACAATGAAACATACTCGTTTTATGACTGATCGATGGAACATTCTGCCTGGGATGTCCGTGTTACGAACAGATGCGATACATTTTACAGAGTGACCATTTGTCCGGAAAACCCAGAAATGTTAGAGAATTGTACATATGTCAGGGAAATGTCAGGGTTTTTTTGCAAAAGTCGGGGAATTGTTGGACAAAGTCTTGTTGTGGAAAATTGCTCAAAAGCTCTTCCAAAAATTGCATAATTCCGTGCACTGTAAAGTGGAAACCCTGAGTAATTAGTCACAATATTGTGTCTGTGGGTCTGCAGGACATGCGTGGCTCATCAAGTGTAAATGATGGCTCAGGCGGTCAAGTGGCGTTTCGACTGGTCGTTCCCAACGCCAACTGTGGATCGCTCATCGGCAAGGCCGGAAACAACATTCGAGAGCTTCGTGAGGTAGTATAGCTAAGTCGGTTGATTATTCTGTCTTTCATTAAGTAAGTAAATAAGTAACTAAGTACAGTTGACTCCGCTTATATGCATGACCTTGGGACCGCAAGCTGACTTGCATATAAGCGGAGCGTGCATTTAACCGTAGTTAGTTTATTGCAGTCATTTACATCATGCAGTTACAATAGGTGGTCATCCACGCCACAGGAAACAGTCACCTCACGCATCTCATTCGTGGACATCAGGCGCAGCATGTAGCAGCTGATATGGTCAGTCCAGTAGTGTCAGTTTACACGCCATCTGCTTGTCGTCTCAGTCACTCTCATAGACAGCAGGTGGCCTAGCACTATTGACCCACAGACTGCCGTTTGAAGTTCATTATGATGCTGCATGCTGCTGGGGTGGGGAGATGCACTGTAGCTTACATGATGTGTGGTGCTCACTAGCTCTGACTACCGGAATAATTCTGGGGTTTAGACGTCGTCATCGGCATCCCAGTGAGCGTTAAGTGGCTGACTACAGATGGTCTTATGTGCACTGTGTCAGCCAAGTTGCTTATAACCGAAGTAAGTCACGGCAGTGGCAAAATAACATCTTTTTAAGGGTGTACCCCTCTTTGACGTCTTCATTCGAGTGGATCCCCCTCACCCAGGAACACAAAATTTTGTCACTAAAAACTGGAGTTCTTGGGGCAGCCCACAGTGAAGATTTTGTGATTCTAGTTTGCACCGTTTTGATACATATCACGAGTGTGATGGACAGACAGACAGACGGACAGATGCCTAGACGATGGCTAAGATGCATTCTGCTATCGTGCGTAAAAATACAAACTTTAACTTATTTAGTGTTGATGTTTTGGCAACTGCTGAGCACTGCTTTATTTGGCCCCTGGTGAATAAGGCATCAGCAGTTGCCACAGCATCAATATTAAATTAAACAAAGATTGTATTTTGCTTAATTTCACGTACTTTATTTGTTACTGTTGTAACCCATGAGTCTGTTCATGGAAAATAGTAGTTGTAGTCATAGTAGTAGTTTGTAGTGTTGTTGTAGTCGCTCGCCCTCCAAACCTGCGTGCCTCAGCTGGTCCACAGTCGAAAACCTAATGGCGGGATAGAGGGGGGAGACCTGGGAAAGTGTCGACGGACTTTGCAACCACATCATTTGGATGCAGCTGTCGAAGCCACCTCTTGAAGGCTCTGTCTTGAGATTCGGTAGTTTGTAGTAGTATTTGTTGTAGTCTACGGGAGCGTCTATCCAGGTGGCTAATGAGATGTTACCTGGCTCTACTGAAAGAGCTGTCACTATCAGTGGCTCATCTGATGCTATCACTCCTTGCATCAGGCGGCTTTGTGCCATTGCCATTGAGGTATGTAGCGGTTGTAGTCAGTGGCTTCTATCCCCTCAAATCTGGAATCAAAATTGGGTGCAACTTTCCCCCCAGTTTTGGGCTGAGGTTCCCCCCAATTTTTGACTCAAGTTTTCCCATTTTTTGGGCTTTTTTCTCTTTTACGGAGAAAGTTCTGTTAAGGGTGTAGTTTGCCCAGTGAGAAATAAGGGGGAGT
>Ga0056128_1008560_pt1 | contig 12884 bp, 6 predicted proteins | sample WorMetLIZISLAND2_FD_71113 | JGI IMG/M metagenome (GOLD analysis project Ga0056128, IMG submission 71113) | Marine gutless worms symbiont microbial communities from Max Planck institute for Marine Microbiology, Germany - Olavius geniculatus... ...
CGATGTAACCGGGCACGCCTCGATTCCGTACAGCATTGGAGCTATACATTTTGTGTCTAACAAATTTACAACCACCTCCTCGGAGGCGAAACGGCCAATTTTGCTATAAACTGCATTAAAAGATGAAAAAAATTTTTTCTTTGCATCTTCATGCATCTTCAAAGGTACATCTAAAATATCTGCCTCTAACAAAATACACACCCAGGTACCTGCAAGTGTTAACCCACACCAGCTGGGCACCGTTACTCAGCGACAGGCTGGCGCATTTAGCGTTAGACCTAGGGCTTATGCGCATACAGACAGTTTTGGACGCATTGATTTTCAGTCTATTTCTTTTATCGCCCTTTCACACACTCTGAGCAATCTTTGTAATCCGTCCACAGACGGGCAAAGCAAAATGATATCATCCGCGTACATAAAAACAGATACACACATATGACGAACATAGCATCCGATATTACAATGATTAACATGAAACTCACCAGCCCACTGAGAAAACAGAATGCCAGCTAAATGCATTTCGCTGCAGCCCGGTTATCCACCGGTAATAGCGAAACCTATCCAACCAAATCTTGCACCAGTTTCTGGCAGGATTAGAATTGATTCTTTCAGCCGACGTATAAAAAGTATCACTATTCTTGTTGGGGAAACATCGCAGTGAAAGCCGTACACCAGAGACCATTGTCGTCGCGGCACTGGCTGTCCGATAATGCGGTCGTCCATTAAGCCGTTGGACTTGGACGCCGCCGAAACCAACTTAAACGCCAGTGACTATTGATGTCCATTGCGCGATCGCACCGTGGGGGCTTCTTGGGTAAGTTTAGTGTGCGACTGCGGTAGAAAAACATGAAAGTGTAGGCCCATAGTAGTGTACAGTCAGTCTTCGCGTGCAACTATCTTTGCAATAATAATTGCTGCTTTTCATCTCACTGCAGGAGTTGGTCAAATGGCCACTTAATGTAGAAACAAGTAGACCCTACACCAAGCATGAGCATTAGCAAGCTAGTAAGTAAGTAAGTAAATTGGCTTGTAGCCCGATCAATTTAAACAAAAAATTACAGTGCGCCACAGTCTTAAACGACTGGAACGGTCTTCTGTATTCGCTCAAATGTCAAAATGTTCTTAATGTTATGTTTCTCTGTCGAAGTCCTTGCAAATATGGGATGCTGCAAGCTGTCTCCGATGTTACGGATTAGACAGAAGGCTACACTGCAGAGTGCACGTCACATTTGATCGATTTGCAATTATATTAAAACATGCTAGCTCTTTCGAAATAATTACTCAGGTACGAGGCATACTGTACGTTGCGTTCTTTTATTTTTTGTACATTGTTTACGACTACGGTTTGACAGCTGCTCAATGAACGAACAGTTTGATTCTTTTCTCAGTATCGCTGCAGTTTCTTTCTGATAGTACGGCTTCTCGAAACCTCCTCGGGGAATAGGCCGTATCTACAGTGAAGATGTGTTAGATTGCTTTCTTCCCGCAGTACTGCGCTGTTTAATAACGTATATCAAGTGTAATATCACATGCAGCTGTAATAACGTTGTAATATCGGATAGTGTACACTTCAGACGGTCTAGCATAGCGTCAAATCTATTCTAGGCGTCGCCAATTCCTATATTAACGTTTTAATGGCCACGGTCGCACACACGTCGACGACTTTATATGCTGCATAAAACATAACGTATTACGCAAGTGTAGACATGGAACGAAAACAGCTCCGAGCTGGGTGGGAACATCACCGTTAACATCGTCTGGCGCAGCCTTGGCACATTAGTCTAATTGTTCCGTGTAATGTAGGGCCGATGTTAAGGGTTGCGAGTTACGACACGAAGCAATCTGCAATATTAAAGACGTACCATTAAAAGACCACCCCTAAAACCTCCGGTCGGACCGTACAAGACATAATAATTATTGGGCCCTATAGGTAATATGTAGTTAATTTTGTGATCGAACATATTAAACCTATGCGGCTGGCGTATGAAGTATGTTGATCGTATTGAATTTTTACGCGCGATAGCAGAATGCTTCGCGCGTCTTAGCCATGGCCTGGGCGTCTGGCCGTCCGTCACACTGCTGTATTGTATCAAAACGGTGCAAGCTAAAATTACCAAATCTTCACCGTTGGCTGCCTCAAAGACTCTATTTATCGTGACAAAATTTCGTGCCTCTGGATGAAAAGGTTCCACTCGAACGATGGCGTCGAAGAGGGGTACCCCCTAAAAAGACGTTATTTTGCCGTTATTGGCTCGTATAGTGTGAAAACGGTTGCAGATAGGTAAAGACATGCTGCATATCATAACAAACACTGGTCACAGGCTGTTTAGTTTTGTCGACATCGATGACCTTAAACGACTTTGAACCCACCAAAAATGGGGTTTAGCAAATTTTTCGCAATTTTTGGATGCAGTGCACATTTCAACACTGAATTGCGACGAAATGGCTAGAAATAGAACAAGACAACCTGCATATGAAATTTTCAGCATTAAACGTAGATTTTAGCCGTTCAAGTCTCGACCCGCTAGGTTCAAGGAGGCCGGCGCAGGCGGGCGTCAAAGACGGCTACTCCCCCCCCTAAAAAGTGGTTATTTTACCGCTATTAGCTATGTAGCGAGAAAACGGTTGCAGATAGGCACAGACATGTTGTTTATCATACTAAGTAATAGTGACAAGCTTTTTATTGGTATTAACGTCGATGACCTTGAATGACCTTAAACCCCCAAAATAAGGGTTTTTAGTAATTTTTTGGCGATTTCCGGCTGCGTCACTCATTTTAAGAGTGAATTGCACCGAAATGGATAGAGATGGATCTGGACAACTTGTGTATGACATTTTTTAGCATAGAACGTACATTTTTTGAGAATTTAAATTCCTATTTCTTAAATTCAAGAAGTCTTCCATATGAAGCCCTCAAATTTAAGTAAGTTTTTACTCTTTTAAGACGCATTAGTATTTCATTGCTGTATACACTGATTTCCGAGGTGGCAGGACCGCTGCTTTCTCGCGTCGCGTAAGCTTTGCTCCAATTACTTGTCTTTTGCATGCGTACCACGCATAGTGAGTGAGCATGTCTGTGTTTCATTTGTATTTTTTTTATTTTTTAAATATTTTTTTCTTTTACCAATATTTGGTGAATAAAAGCTGTGTATTAATTTTTTTGTTAGCGTGACTGCAACAACTGTAGCGAATAAATCGGTAAAGCAGTCGCATTTTTGGGTTAAAACAACTTTCACTTTTCCTCAGTCCGACCCTTACTGATCATCATTATCATCATCGCGTTGCCCGCCTAGGCCGTAACATCTCTCCGTGTCCGCGCTTGATGACCTTGTATCAAAGATCAGCTGAAGAAGTGCCAGAATACTGGCGAATTTGCTCCAAACTGGTGACCTAGTTAGGCGCTACCGTTTAAAAATCACCATTCCAAGCGATCAAAAGTGTTCGATTGACTGACGCTTTTTTTGTAACTGTTGTAACGTCCTTGGCGTTATCGATTCGGTCGAATGCCATCCAAAAGTCACGACGCACTGTTTAAAAAAATTCTAGAAAAAACGTATTGCAAAATAATTTTTTTTCAAAAACGCTGCGCGAATAAATTCGGATAGGAACGGCCGTTAGTTAGCCTGATTCTGTCGTCAATAGCCTAAATCTACCACGTGTTGCAAATGTCGGTTCGAAGACGTCGGGAAAAGTTGGTGGCAAAAGAAAAAAATGCGTAAATTATTATCGGGGCTGGTGGCTGTCACCGCCTTTTCTCTGTTGTACTTATCCGCGGAAAAAGCAACCGACCGCAGTCAGCTTGTCAATGTAACGGCTTACTTTTTGGACCACCCTGCGGGATACGTATATCGTAGATTTACTGTGACAGCGTCGGAATCGCTAACGGGCACGTGGTCCGTCGTCGCATTGAATCTAGCAGAACTGCAGAACCGTCGCAGCCGGTGTCCCATTATAGGATCGCCCTTTCCCTAGAAAAGTCTTCTCGCGATTGACAATTTACCGGTGAAAATCCGCCCCGTCCGGCGACCGCCCGGGCGGGACGGATTTTTACCGGTAAATTGTCGGCCGGGGAACACTTTTCTGGGAAGCGGAAGGCGATCCTATGACGGGGAGACTTTTTATGGCGCCGGCGATATTTTAATAAGGGGGAGACATATCAAGTCCGTGATTATCTCTTCCCGGACGGATTTTTCCTAGGGAAGACATTTCAATGTGACACCGGCGGCCTCCGCTTCATAAAGCAAGCAAGCCGATACAGCAGTACCCGGTCTCTCACTCGGTAGAATCACGAGGTCAGGTCAGCATAGTATAATACAGGCGCCCGCACGCGACGACGCCGTTACACGGGTTTCTGACAGCAAACTCGATTTACCGATCTGCACGGCCGCCCATAGCGATCTCAATATCGTGGCGACGTCTGCTGACATTTTCAGTCTCAAAGACCGTTTACGACAGTGATGTTAGTCCCTGTCCTAGTCCGTGGCATTAAAGTCCTTGTTAACGTCACTGGTTTACGGTCGGTTTCGAGACGACAGACATGACCGATGTGCATTCTACCTACGTATATAAAGTGAAGATTTATCTGTGTTCGCATGTAAGCAGGGCTCGAAGTGGAAAAAATAAATGCCGGTATGGTAGGCCTAACTTTGTCTTCTTCCCCTTCCTCCTTTTAAGCTAGCACTATTTTGGCTACTGATCGATGCAAACATCGGCGACCAATTGCCCAAATCTCAGAAAACGGCATGCAAAGCATACCGGTATGTCTTTTCTCAGAAAAGAAGTGCCGGTATGCCATGCCAATCCATACCGTCTCACTTCGAGCCCCGCATGTAAGCCACATTTCAGAATTTATGCTCATTGTGCCCGCGTATACACGGACCTAGGCGCTTTGATGATGACGCCACAAGCTGATAGCGGCATCAACGATCGACTGGTCAAACTGCACCCACTCATCGATCAGACGTGTTTTGAGCTTATCAACGTCAGCTGTTTTGTTGTCCGCTGTATTTAGTGTAAAATACTTATAAACCACAAAATTAGTAAATAACGCGGCAATCTCTGTCGAACAGATGACGCAAATACAAGCAATCTGATACTAATAATAGTAATCACTGCGTAATATAATAATTTAAAGCATCTGCTTTAACTCGGTGCATTGAAACAAATCATGTGAGGTGTAGTCCACTTTAATCTTATCGTCTTAGTTTTTTGTGCCAAATATTATCACAGTTAGTGAAAATATGACGAAGTTCTGACAAAAACAATTTTGCTTAGTCTTTCGAGACACGGTGTAGATTCGTGGGCGATGCAAGTAACTGCGACTTGAAATCAGGGTCAGGATTGTTTAATCAGCACCTGTACATGTATTAACATGTGCCGTTAAAAGCATTTTTAAAATAAGTTAATATTTGGCAAAAGTTAAAAGCTTACTTTTTTGGCTCACATTACACAAGTTTTCTAACGATTGTAGGCTATTCAGTATGCGGGCGTTGATAATTATTAGCATTGGCAAAACACTGGCAAAGACACTCTTCGTTAGGTGCCATTTCGACTTGCACTAATTGCATTTATGTGCATCGTCCCTGTCACTACTTGTTTCATCTGCAGTGAATTATAGCCGTCTAGGGCCAGGCAGTAGAGTTGTAAATAGGCATCTGCCGGATACAGACATGCTATTACAAGAGTCTATGGAAACGCTAGTTAAGTGTGCCGACGCTAATGCCGTGCCGCGTGCTGCTGCTTGCAATGACGTACCAACATACACTGTGTCTCAAAAACATTCACCACATTTTCGACTGTAACTTGAAAATCAATTATCAGATTTTAATAATTTTTGGTAAGAATATTCCTGTCACAACTTGCCGTCAAACAACCGTTTAGCCTTTTACCTCACCTAATGTCCGCTTCGGCACTACCTAGGGAAAGCAGATAGCGAAATATGTGTTAAAATAAAAGCAAACCCGAAAAAACATCCCCAACATTATCGATCGTGCCTTGAATAAAAATTAGCAAATTTAATTAATATTTAACAGAATATTTTCGACACAACTGGCTATTAAACAAATGTTTTAGTTTTTACCTCACCCAACGTCTGTTTGCACTACCTGGGGAAAGCAGAGCAAGCATAATACGTGTTAAAATGAATGAAAAACGTCAATAAATTCTATATATTTTAACTTGTCGGCCCCAACAGAAGATCTTGCAGCAGTATGTCTACCAGATGAGGTTTAGGAATGTTTGCGAAGTCAAAAAGCGACTGGTAGAGCCTGGATTGGTCTGGAGCAGAACATTTTCGATAATGCTGTCAATGAATAGAGAAAGCGTCTCCTTGCCTGTGTTCGCACAGTGGGCCAACACTTCAAGCAATTTTACTGCAGGTAGTTGAAAAATGCGCAACTGGATAAATTGTCGGCCAAAGTATCAGAAATATAAACAAAATGCGTTATGTTAATTAAGCAATCACATCGCATTGGATAAAAAGGTGGTTGTGCTCTCCCCAGGTAGTGCAAAAACAAACGTTGGGTGACGTGGAAAACTAAATAATCGTTTGATGGCAAGTTGTGTCAGAAATATTTGTACCAAAAATTGTCAAAATTTGATTATTGGTTTTCAAGTTACAGTCGAAAGTGTCGGGGATACTTTTTTGAGACACAGTGCATGTATAAGCTAACTAGAAAAAAAACAAAAGCCCACGTGTACGTTTGATCTTTGACCTCCTGAACTAAAAATTGACACATCTCACCGTTACTCTTGCTTTAGGGAAAGTTCAAGCCAGATTTTACGCGCGACAGCAGAATGCTTCGCGCGTCTTAGCCATCGTCTAGGCGTCCGTCCGTCCGTCCGTTCGTCCATTCGTATGTTACACTCCGATATTGTGTCTACTCAACGCAAGCTAGGATCACGAAATCTTCATTATAAACTGCCACGAAGACTCTAGTTTTAGGGTTCATCCTTGTTAACGATCGAGTGCGCTAAATGGAAGGGGGTTACAAAAATTGGCTCATTCTAAGCCAGTAAGTCGCTGTATCTCAGAAACGGTGCAAAATAGGGCCTAGATTACTATTAATCATTAATAGAAAGTCCCATATGCCCTTTCGATTGACATCAAGATCAACGACCTTGAACGCCGTTAAACCCTCAAAATAGCGTTTTTAGTGATTTTTCGCGATTTGGGGCTGCAACACACATTTCAAGAGTAAATTGCGCCAAAATGGCTTAAGATAGATCAAAACAACCTGCAAATAGAATTTTCAGCATTAAACGTAGATTTTAGCAGTTCAAGTCCTTAGGTTCAAGGAGGCCTCCGCACGCGGGCGTCAAAGAGGGGTACCCCCATTAAGGTCGCTATTTTACCGCCGTTGGCTCGTCTAGCGCTTGCAGTTAGACATCTAGACTTGTTGCTTATCGTAACAATAAATGCTGACAAACTTTTAATGGTTCAACATTAATGACCTTGAACGACCTTAAACCTTCAAGATAGAGTTTTAGTGATTTTCTGCAATTTTTGGCAGCAGCACACCTTCAACAGTAAATTGCAACAAAATGAATGGAGATAGACCGGGAGAACCTGCGAACAGGAATTGATATAAGCTGTCGTGCGTCTCATGACCTTTTCTCAAATTACTTGTATGTTTCAATGCGTTTATGTACAACGCGGATAAACGACACCAGAGCAGCACTTTTATCTTTCCGCTTTTTACGCACGGGCTGTCCAGATACTCCTTTCATCTGATTTACTATTTGTCAGCCTTGTCTTGTTTTGCCTTGCAGATTCTCCAAAATATTTCTTATGCTAGTGTGACCGAAGACCACAAACTGGGATCTGGAAATTGCTAAAGCTGCAACTTTCTTTTCCTTTTTTGCTTACGTTTAGTTTAATTTGCAGATAGCAGCATGAAGCTACGATGAAAGTGGCATAAAATACGAAAACTGAATTTATCTTTAAAGTAGGCCTAACTGTTAACATCGCTTTTAGTTTGCAATAGCTTGCATGCCAGTGACAACACTGCTGAATATTTCGCGGTGCTGTAAAATGACACATTCGTGATATATTCGCCATTTTTATCTGAAATCTGTATTCTTTTGCTTAACGGATGCTTAATATTTATTACTTATCACCCAATCGTGGCCAGTATTACCTAGACGTAACGTGATAGATTAGCCTAGGCCTATATGAGAGCATGGAAATGCAGTATAACAATTAGTCAATCTGTATTCTCCGTGTAGTTTGCAGTTGCCACTGAAATCCGTAATAAATATGTATAACTTGGGCGTACCATGACGAATGCGTAACGAAGCCAACAGCACCGTAGCTTTTACTAAGTTTTATCGCGGATATGAGCAATATTTTTCAAGATACAAATAAGAGTATTTCGCACTGTCTGAAATCACCCCTAACGGTCTCTTACTGTCAGCGATAACTAAACCGTTGACTTATTATTGAAAAGTTTTCTTATACCTTACATTCACAAAGAGCTAGGCCGATAGGAGAAAAAATAAGCCTATTGTAAATATTTCGAACTTCCCAATTATCGCTGTATCAGTATCGCTGGAAGACTTGGACCTAAGACCACTTTGCCGTTGAGACTGCAGGCCTCGCCTCGTCCATTAGTACCAACATATGTGTCTTGCTATCTCGATGGCAGTTTGCATGCATAACAAGAGGTCTAATACTTTCGTTGATGTTCTTTTCTGTCAGTCAAATTGACTTGACACGAGCAGCTTCCGTGATATTCGTATCCTCCAGATTCATGTTTTTCCTGTTCTTTATTAATGCTGTTTATGAAATATTTCATTTCCTGTGTTGCATCCTGTCTTGTGCAATGTCACATCTATTGGTCTATCGGCCTACCGCAAGACTAGTCTACTCGGTACTAATATGTAGCCAATTAATATGTTTACGAACGTACTATGTACCGGTAGAGGGGCCTACCCAAACACGATAGCTGCTAAAATCGATACTTGCCTATTAACCCCGTACCAATGTTACACATAACTCATTACTTACGTCGTAAGAAATAGGCCTGCGTGCACGTTGTACTCGTTCCGCGGTAAAAAAAAATCATTGGCGCCGAGTGCCGATGTGACATTATGTTCATCCCTTTAAATGCCGGGCGTCTCAGGCACTGACAGTAAATTCAGTTTACGGCTTATGCCGCGGTAACGTAATTAAATTAGATCACCGCATAAGCCGTGATTGCGCGACGTATTCCGCATTTTCTTGAAGTTTTTGACATTTTTACACGAACTTGGACCTACTAAACTAACAAGAAATTTGAGCTAATGCTCACGAGACGCGCGAAAGCCTATAGCAGTTCCGGTTCAGTAGTTTAGCTGAAAATTGGGGTGTTCACGCCAAGTTAATGTACAAATACCAAATTCACTATCTGGATCGCATAACGATAGTTCCGTGGCGCCACCTTGTAAATGATATAGACTTGTGTCGCAGCCCGAAATCGCCAAAAAATCCATAAACCCTCTATTTTGGCGTTCAAGGTCATCCAAAATCATTGCATTCGGCGTCAGTCGAGAGCCAGTGTATGACTTCCTATTAGTAATTAATAGTAACCTAGGCCCTATCTCGCACCGTTACTGAGATACAGCGACTTAGTGGCCAAAAATCGCAAATTTTGCCCACCCCCTCTCATTTAGCGCCCTCGTTTGGGGTGACCCCGTTTGAGTTTATAGAAAAGCTTTACAGTTTCTGAAACTAGAGTCTTCCAGGCAGCCGACGGTGAAGATTTGGTGATCCTAGCTTGCACCGTTTTTGACTTATCCACCCGTGTGACGGACGGACAGACGGACAGAGAGACAGAATTGCGATGGCTAAGACGCGCTGAAAGCAGTAGCTGCTTTCGCGCGTAAAAACTGGAACACTGGGTATGTTAGAATTAAAAGTTAAAAGCAGATTTGTAGGGTGATATAAAACTCAAAGAAGCGCTAACTACGTTACACGTCCAAGTCGTATAGCCATAGGCTTTGCTCCTTATCCTACCTTTCCCACTCATTCCTTTTGTTTCATCCTTTGACTTTATTTCCGTCCCCTTTTATATCTCTTCTAGATAAGCGCTTTAAGCTCCCCCAGAGATTACTGAGAAAAAGCTCCCGCCGCAAAACGCATTTTTGTCTTTCAGAATGCATCTCGTAGCAACAATTTTAGTCGTTTATGTGCAATGCAGCAAATAGCTAATTTTTATTTGTCAAGTAAAACTTTTCCTTAACATTTCGTGATAGGAGTTGAACCCGTTAACTCCCCGCCTTCTTAAATACGGCCTTGTTATATCTACGAGACTACGACTCTTGCCAGTTTTTCTGCGCTTTTGTTTTCCAGTCAGAAGTTCCGTCCGGATGGAATACGGTAGACAGACTGACAGACAAACGGACGTCGAAAAAAGGTTCTACCGTATAGGCTACAGGGCGACGCAAAAAAGTAGAATATACATGCTTTACATAAACAAATAGCCAGTTAAACCTCAGTCATAGCAGTAAACAGCGGTTATGCTGAACGCTTGAAACGCGGTGTTATTTATGCATCATCAACTGCAAGCTAATAGTTTCCAAAACTGTTTAATTGCTTGATCCACGTGCAATGAAAACATTTTCAAATTGGGGGTTGAATGAAAGGGGGGGGTAGAAAATTCAATGGAAAACTCGCCATATCTCGGAAACGACGAGAGATAGGGCCGAGGTAGGCCTAGCCTATTATTAATCACTAATAAAAAGTGGCATAGGCCGTTTTAGATAACTAAAAGTAGAAAAATCACAAGAAGCCCAGCTGTCGCTAGAAAAAGCCGACCGTACCGCCTACGTTGGAAGCCTAGCGTCCGACTTCCAATCACGTGGTGCGACGTGTGTTATACTAGCGTTGATTGTAGTTTTCGAGAGCAGCGTTCCGTTAACAAAGTGTGCATGAAACTGTGTCACCTATGAGAAATCGCCTTTAGTTATCGTTGCTTTCTTCCATTAAGTTTTTTTTTTCTGATCTCAGGCCTATGTCTCTCCCAAAACCGCATGTTTCTGCTTTTTTTATGTGTTTTACATATTACTTTTAATTTTATTTTCCCCATTTCACTTTCGTTTAAAAAGTTTTAATTATTTTAGTTTATGTGCCATTTATGGCGGCTTTTAATTTTTCTACTGTAAATCAAATGTACAATATATCATCATATAATTTACAGTACGGCAAATCTACACCATAGCATACCTTAAAAGGTTGCTGTCATAGGCCTAATAGCCAAAACCGCGGCTAAAGAAGTCTGATGAAGACGGAGCCTGGCTGTGCCAAGGCACGATGAAGCGGCAACGGCACCGTCTGCAGTAACTGACCAATGACGTCACCACCAGTCAGTGACCGCGCTGACCACTGCTCATGCAGTCCCACTGATACGGGCTTAGTCCGATCGAGCGGCGACTCAGTGTCTATCGTCAGTCGATAAGCCGACTGGTTTTTCACGCGGGCGTAGCTTACAAACACTAGACGGTGTGTGGTCGGATTAAAGACAGATCACCACGCATGACGTGGTCGCTTACATGTCTATACCCGCTGAGATTTCGTCCACCTCCTACGTCGCTACTCGCTATCCTACTGGTCACAGAATTTGTTCGTTATTTGAAAGAAAAGATAGTCCTACGAGTTTTATCTCTTTGAGATTGATCTTTCAATTCTGATGTATTACCAACACTGAGAAATAGGCTATGTGTGGGCTGTCGCAAGAAAAAAAACTGCGCCAGTCACGTTATAGTGTGATAGACTTACTCTGAGAATGCATACCTCATACACGGACCATAGGCCTATACGTTTTTGCCGCTGGTTGTTTTAACTCTGTTAAAATCTTCCTGGTGGGCTGCATGCTGCATGTTTCTCTATCATGCATGCATGTTATGTAGTCGTTCAAGGTCACAGAAGGTCGTTGATTTCGATAACAATTGGAAGCGCGTGATTCCTATTAACCTATGATCGCCCCTATTCCAACGGAAATTTCAGAATTTTCCTTTGGACTAAATTGCCGAGGTTGGGACTCCGAAGAGCGAAAAACCCCTTGCTAATTATTTTCCAAGTGCACATTGCAGTCTTTATGGCAGGATATATACGAATGCTAAACTTACACACCCAGCCGTATAGCCGTGTGAAAGTTCGCGTTACAAAGTTTCAGCGACGAGAAGCGGTGACGTGCACGTGCTTTGATGTCTGCAGCTCGCTGACCTCCGTGGCTTCTAGAATCTCAAATAAATCCTCTTCGTTTGATACGAAATTCCTTTGATCGTGCTGTATTAAAGCCCCTTAAAATGTCAAACAAATTTCTAAAGTGTGCATTCGCCATTTCGGAATTTCACTGCAATTCAGTGTGACTATTTGTTTTGGAAAGCATTGCATATGGTGGTCAAAACAATAATTAGCTTACTAATTATTGCAGAATGTAAAATGTCAAAAAGATCTCAAGGTGCCGAAATTATTAATTTGACACACGGAACCCAATTTTTACAGCGGGCGTCATGCTTTTGATATTTGGGGGAGGCGGGAAATGTCACGGCCGGACGATAAAAGTCCGAAGGTTTCGATCGAAGCGCTGAAATCGCGAAGCGCCGAAGCCCCAAGGGCTAGGTCTGGGGAGGAACGCCGTAGCCCTTTCATAATATTTGGGTCTGAGGGTTATGCCCCCAGTAAATTTTTTAAAAATCAAACTTGAAACTGCGCACTTTCCTGCATTTTTGCAATCTAAAAATAAAATGTTTTTATCTGCAGTGTCTGCAAGACACGTACGAGCGACGACGGGGTGGAGTCTGGGGAGGGGCGTCGTAACCCCTCCCAGTATTTGGGTTTGGGGACTATCCCTCCAAAATTCAAGAAAATCGGCGTTGAGTTTGTACACTTTCATGCACTGAGA
>Ga0056128_1008561_pt1 | contig 12884 bp, 9 predicted proteins | sample WorMetLIZISLAND2_FD_71113 | JGI IMG/M metagenome (GOLD analysis project Ga0056128, IMG submission 71113) | Marine gutless worms symbiont microbial communities from Max Planck institute for Marine Microbiology, Germany - Olavius geniculatus... ...
CGGATTCCACGCGACGGAACAATACTCTAAACGTGGGCGAACATATGTTATGAAAGCTTTTACTAAGCTATTAACGTCTCTTGAAAGAAAACATTTTGATATCAAATTTCAAATATCCGGATATTAGACAGTATATAGGCCACCTGCCCAAATATCCGGCCTTGTACAGTCTTGGCCGGTAAGTATGAGCACCGAATGGTTCTCATAGGTACCGGCCGCAGGGACGTCGGCAGCCGCGCAACTTGCGACCTCAACTGTATAGCAAGTAGGCCTACGGCATCACGGATCGCCAGTTTGATGTGCACTGCTGTCGCATAAATTATTGTAATACATTAACCTTAACGATAATCCTAACACTAATCCTAACTTTAAACGATATACCAGAATATTCACGCTAATTCTAGTCACTAACGCGTAGGACTGACAGTTCTATTCAATCACAGTCGCTAGGTGGCGACTGCGATTGAATACGACTGAAGGCTGAAGCTCTTAGTTGGTACATCGAGAATGTAAACGGGGTATTACGGATCACAACATTCACAAATTCAGCCTAGTTCCTTTGGCTTTCTTCTTTCTGCTTAAGTGATAACACTTTGTGTGTAAATTAGGGCCTATTGTTCGGTATTTGGACAACGTTTGCTGCTATTGCAATGTCTCCTATGAAATCATGTGTTACTGTCTTATAGAGCCTACTGTTGTATTCGGCAAACAAACTGGTCGACGTTTTTTGATTGATTGATTGATTAATTGATTGACTAAATGGTAGGCAGGCCTAGGGAACACAGCGATGTTTACATATTATCAATGTAGAATTGTTCGTGGGATCGCCTGTGCTGAGGGAGACGGATGTAAACATTATTTCACTGGACGTCTGCACCCAGCACACATGGTACGGCGAGTATGGAAACGACGTCTGCATCGACAAAAGCATGATATGCGCCGGACGTAAGCACGGTGTTAAAGACACGTGCACCGGTGACAGCGGGGGACCGCTGCAGTGTCTTACCCCGGACGGAAGATGGAAACTAGCTGGCGTGACAAGTTTCGGCGACTTAATATGTGGCACGCCGCGGAAGCCCGGAGTCTATACGAGAATAGCGTCGTACCTGGAATGGATCAAGAGATTCGTTGACGGACGTAAGCTTACGTCATCGTGCATACAGTCTGTCGATGTAAAGTAATACCCAGTTGATACGATCGAGCAAACATCGAGCAAACGTCGAGCAAATGTATTCAAATACACGTGCTAATAATTAATGCTCGACGTCTGCTCGATGTTTTGCTAGCATTCATCCAGCTAGCTCGACGAGCTATGGTAATTAGCATGCTAATTAGGAGGGCGAGCGGGTTGTAATTGGAAGGCCTATATAACACGTGATCAGCTGTGGGCTAAGCCTAAGCCTACATTTGAGCCAGGGCGCGGGGTTCCATAAGGCCTGTTTGATGTTTGCTCGATGTTTGCTCGATCGTGTAAACGGGGAATAAATCTATCTTCTTAGCGTCATCATTTTCTGCTTACCTTTGACCGGGAAGCTCGATCGAACAGACAGGTGGTGCGACTATAATGTGGCATAAAGAATGAGTCTACGAAAATCATCCCGCACATCGCCGTTCATTAGAAAACCCGTCGCACAGCTACGAAGCGCCACCTGCCATATGGGATCAGACAGTGTTACCTGCAGCACCACCGGACACAGGTGAATGCGACCCCCCATAACCCCAGCCAGACAAGCCGCTAGGCCCTACTCAGTTTACCTACCGCGAATGAATGCGAAGCTGACCTGGCTGAGTTGACCTTGGCTAACTGAAGGCCAATGAAAGGTTTTAATTTACACAACTTTTTAGGAATCTCTAAAAGATTTTCCTATGTTATCGTTAAGTTTTTCTTCATTTTAGTCATAAATGTAGTAATTTTTTTGATATTTTTGCAAATCGCATGTTTACTAAGATTTTCTGGTTTGATTTTGGCAAGTTTTTCGCAGGGACATCTTTTGTCAACTAAGGTCCAAGATTCTGGATTAAGCAATGGTGTTGCTACGTACCTGAAACTGAAAAACCGTTCAACATACAGGATGCGGATGTATCAGCGTATACAATTGCCAGTAATAATACGGCTGTCGCTGTGACGATTTTTAGGACATTTCAGCATATATTTTTATTTGATCAAAAATCATATGCATAAATCAGAATATATTTTCTTTCGAATAAGTCTACAAATGATAAAAATGCAATATTTCGTGACTGCTGTCAACTTTGGACAATTCTGTTTTTGTGTGCCACAGTTCTTCCTGGCAGAAGAATGAAGCTTCTGCCATGACGGACAGACGGAGAAAAGAGCAAGCTCCACGGCTTTACCGACGTCGCCTAATGTATGTTAGAACATTCTACACCGTGTCTCGGAAAAAAAACAGCCAACATTGTTTTTGTCATAACTTTGTCAAATTTTTACTAATTTTAATAATTTTTGGCAATTTGATGGCTAAGGCGACGTTATTTTGTAAGGTGTACTCATTTTCCACCTCTCCTAATTTATGTCAATGCACTACTATGTGAAACATAGATGGTCCAAATTGTTGCATAATGCTAAGTTGTTGTCTTAAGCAAACGCTGTAACGAGTTAATTAGGCGCAAAATACACTAAAATGTAAGTTATTTAACAAAATTATTAGTTTGTATAACAAATCGCTTGCAAATTAGAATTTTCGCCAAAGTGTACTCTGCATGCAAAGACGCAATGGCTTAGATGCAACGCCAATGGCTGATAGCAGAATCAACGATCGACTAATCAGATGCATTCACTTATCGATTAGACGTGTTTAAGCTCATCAGACAGCTATTTTGTTGTCTGCTGTTTTCAGCATAAAATATTTAATACCTCAAAATTATTAAACTACGTTGCATCCTATGTCGATGCAAAGGAGAGCCATCTGAAACAAATAATCGCCTCATAATGTAACAGTTTGCAGCATCTGTGTTTCACACGGTAGTGCGTTGACACAAATTAGGTGAGATGACAAATAAGTGCACCGCACATAATAATATCGTCTTGGCCATCTTTGCGCCAAAAATTATCGAAGTTCGTGGAAGTTTGACAAAGTTACGTCAAAAACAATTTTGTCTGTTTTTTGAGACACGGTGTATAGGAAGAATCACGAAAGGGTGTAATAATGACAATTGACTATAATGTTCTAATATTAAACAAAAGCGATCAGAGAAACACGCTGTTGCGTTTATTTATTGCAACACTAATCAGCGAGTCATTACTCATTGTCATTAGTGATGTTAGTCAGGAGACGATTTTTTTCGATGCTACTTCATCAGTATATGTAGGCTGACGATACCAGTATCCACTACAAAATACATCACGTCATCATTCAAACAGTTGTGACAACAGCTTTTTGGAAAAGACGGGGGTATTTTGATTGGGCCATTCTGTTAATTATCTAAAAATAATGTACAAAACTGTAAGTTAAAAAATAAATAAAAAGAAACCTAGCTGTTGCTAGAGTGGGCCTATATCCGAAGGCCAGCGTCTGACTTCCGGTGGCGGAAAGAAAGCGATTTCCAAGCGTGACTGTAGACACATACACGCTATTGTGACGCTGCTATATCAAACGAATATGAAACGAAAATTCGGCGCACATGGGTGATGGCTGCAGAAAGCCACGTTGCGTTCAAAATTGCTGCCAAACCGCTGCAGATAGAGACATGGTTACGCCTACTATTGACAGCATGTTAGCTATAGGAACTCGTCATCGCGCTATCCAACCGTAGCATCGCCGATCCCCACCGACGTCCCGCTTAGCCACGATACCGCACGATTGGCTTAGCAGAGTGACGTCATCCATGGTCAATGATTTTCGTGTCATCTGAAGGGACTTATGCAACTTTCTATTTGTGATCAATATAGCGACCTTGGCCCTATCTCTCACCCTTTCTGAGATACGGCGACTCATCGTTGAGAAACGCACATTTTTTACTTTACTTTTGTCTAACCGCAAATTTCATAATGTTCGCCTTACACTGGATGACTCAAATTGTGAGCGCGAACAGTAATGACACCGGACTAGTAAATCTTATAATAATTATGTGGTCGGTAAGACCTATCGTTTAGCCACAACAGGCTACATGCGTTACAGACGACGACAGACAGGCCCATACAGACGACACATCGTACAAAGATTCGACGTTAACGATCGGCTAAAATGATAACTAACAAACAGAGTATTCAATAAAAACATAACCACATCTCAAGTGCGTCGCTCCACCACGTTGTAAAATACAAATAGGCCTGCTAAAAATCGCATTATTTATTTCGCAAGTAACGAGGCCAGTCCCTGCGCGCGTTTCAAATGTGACGCGTAATTTTAATTGCGAGTTTTTAAAGCAAATTTTCTGATTACTGCTAAATGCGGTAGTGTAAGAATTCTGAAATTACTCAGTAAGCCTATTTGTTCAGTTATGACAAAAAGTCTGGGCTTAATTTTTGACGCGCTACAGCTATAGCTGTAGGCGTCTATAGCACGGTTGTCGTCCGTCGCCTGTCGTCTGTCTATCGTCCGTCAGTAACGGGATGTATTGTAGCTAAGCCTTAGGTTGTAGAGGAAAACTTTTGCACGAGTAATAAGCATTGTATCGAGGCTCTCGGTGTACCAAATTAGGAGGATGCAGTGCAAGGGGAACATTTTCAAGTTAGGGATTGAATCGAGGAAGTAAGAAAAACGTGCGTTTTTCGACGGAAAACTGGCCATATCTCGAAAAATTACCATATCTCGGAAACAGCGAGAAATAGGGCCAATGTTACTATTAATCACTAATAGAAATATTGACTTATGCCTTTTTAGATGAAATGAAAATTATCGACCTTGGATGACTTTCAAAGTCGCTGAGCGCTAAATGGCTAAACGGCAAGAAATAGGGCTCTGGTCTTCATGCCCAAAACATGTTAAACGCACGATCCCGCGGTGTTCTGTCGTACCTGACTATGTGTAGTTGGCTCTGCAGACTCCTTTCGTTTGTCTCTCGCGGCAGGCTTTGCTCCTGCACGGGAGACGAAATACGCGCTTGCCAGGAACTGCGCTCACACAAACAACGCTACACTTGTCGTGCACGTTCAAATACCCGATCTAATCGGCCAATTATTATCCCGTCTTCGCCGAAAAATGGGCATTTGTAGAGGCCATTTAGCGCATTAGAGGTTACTTTTTATTGTCATGCCCTTTGTAAATTCACGTTTTACTCATTTTATGCCTACTCTTGTGCGCAATGTGCTGCGGTATCATTAGCTCATGCCAATGATCTGCCACTTCCGACATTGTAAAGCGTTTTGGGGCTACTGTAAGAATCGCTATAGCAAGTGATGGCCTTCACCTTGTTTTTTGTTTAGGCTACCTTTACATTTGTTTGCTGCGTGCGTTTGCATACAAGATAGTCCTAGCTCAAAATGTTATGAACGGATTTTGATCAAGTTTCTAGTGAAATTGAAGCGAAAGTTAACAGAGTTGGTCTTATAAAGTCAGCGGCCGCCAAGCACTCTTGCTACATTTATCAAATAAATTAGGTGAGCTCTCGCAGTGGTATAGTGCCATGATGACACTGCCAAGAACGTTGTCTACTGTATAGTAGCCTAGACCTATACTTTAATTAAACCAAACTTAACTGACACCGGTATTTTTTTCACAACTTTTTGCTTCAATCCTGTATCGCAAAGCAATCGACGGTGTTATATATGCGATTCGAGCGAGCATGATTTAAGTGCGACGCCGCACTGTCTGGGGTGGTATAAGCTCTATGCGTATAGTATCATTCGTTGATTAAATACCTTGAAAGTATGACTTGATCCAGTCCACAAACTCGGCAATCTTGGTATAAACTCCTGGTTTCTTCGCCACGGCACAACCTTCTCCGAAGCTGACTGCGCCGGCCAGCTTCCACCTACCGTCTACTTGATCATAACATTGCAACGGTCCTCCACTGTCGCCTGTGCACGAGTCTTGCTTGCCCTTCGGATACCCGGCACACGTCATCAGTTTCTCGTTGAACTGTTTGCCGTACCAGTCGGAGCGCTTGCACAGCTCCGGCGCGATAATTTTCACCGGCAGTTCTTGCAGGAGGTCCGCCATGACGGTCACTATGCAGAAACACAGCTCATAGGCCTACGCATTACATTACACAATGTACATAGGCCTACATATAAAATTGGTTAAAATGTACAATCCATCTCAGAGCTACGGAGCGTCGTCACCTGCAACATGGGATAGCACAGTGTTACCTGCCACCCGACACAGGTGAACGTGCCCCCACACTTAACAGCAGCCAGGCAGGCCGGAGCTCGATTTACCTACCCCTGAGGGATAGAAGGCTGAGTGGATCTTGGTGACTGGTTAGGCACATATGCACACGAGATCAGTGCACCAAGCTCACGCTCTGTTTACTAAGCGGCAGCTCAGATTCTTGTTACTACATCTATTTAGGCCTGTATATACTGAGGCAGGCGCCCCTGTGCTTCAGACGAGAGACGCCGTAATAATAGGCTTATATCACGTGACATGATATAGATGAATGATTTAGGCCTACTGTTGGAAGTGGTGGCGCCCCATCCGGTGACGAGGCAAGTAGTGTTGGGCGGAAATCGTGTTTTGTCGACGCAGATCGGAGCGACCTTTTCGTCAAACCGGATGCTGGTCTGCAGCTGGAGCAGCATGATGTCGTAGTGGAAGTTCTTGTAGAGCTTGTGTACGACGGCCCACTGGACCTTGTGACGTATCTGGGTCGGCTCGCTGCGGTTTGTGATCTTGTGACCGCCGACCACCACGGTCATGTCGCGAACCGTCAGCTCCCTCACACCTCCGCCCCACAGCTTCTTGAACCTGCATGCAGCGTCCAGGGATGAATGCTGGGGATAAATCGTAAAAAATGTGTACACAGCGACAGAAATTGACTATAGGCCTACTGAATTGAAGCGAAATGAAAGCTGCAGCGCGCGACTTTCATTTCATTTCATAACAGTTCAGCTCAGTTCCGTTCACTTATGGGGTGTTTACACGATCCAGCAAACGTCCAGCAAACTTCCAACAACCGTAATGCTAAACGTTTGCTGTCATATGTTATAATGGAGCTGGACGTTTGCTGGATTGTGTAAACACCCTATTAAGTTTATTTTATTTCGTTTCATTTAATTTCTGTCGCTATATATGCATCTTCAAACACTACAACGTTAGATCTGTAGAGTGTAGACCTATAAGGTGTCATCGTTTACATTAATAGACGAAGACCGACTTCATTCGACAAAAATGATACAAGAGTGAAAAAAGTCGCAGATAGAATGGATCTGACAAAAAAGGAAACTCAACAAAACAGTGTCACATTTTTGCCCCACGGTAGCTGTTGGCTAGAACTATAGAGCTAATGCTTCTATCTCACTCAGTAGTTAAAACGTAAGTGGGGCCGGAAAGTAGGATTTTCAGACAGACAGGCTGGGACAGCTGAGATTACAGACCGAAGAGATTACGCCTGATCATAGTTTCAATTTTGCCTTTAAATTTCCACAAAATGCGGATTCTTCAGTTTCCAAATTAGCATTTTTGGACAACTCCCCCACCCCCCCAAAAAAAAAAACAATTAAATTCACCTCTACAACCGAAAATTTAGGACGACGAAGGCAATTGCTACCTTACGACGCCACTGACTGATCCCCCTGCGCAATGACGAAGGCACAAAAAGTGTGAATAGCGAGGATCGAGAGACAAACGGACGCAGGCTCGTACTTGCAGTGAGCGGCCGTGATGACCCAGTATGGAGTGACGACGCTACAGCCGCAGTGGTGCTTTCGACTTCGCGTCTGAACGCTGCACTGCCAAGGCCACGAGTGTGGTGTCGCCGCCACGCCGCCGACGATACGATTCGACATCGGACGAACACCACACTTCACGCTGCCCGACGACGACGACTTCGACGACTTCTTAGCTGCTTTCGAACACATCCAAATACCAGCTTTAATGCTTTATATTATTATAGCGGAACTCTACTTGCAACGTCGGTGATATAGGACCTAAGTACTAGGCCTACAGCATACATGGCAGGCACTTACCAAGTTTAGTAAGTTATTGGTTCGCCCATTACTTGCACGCATTCGTCCGATGTCAGAACGCAATTCGGTTACTGTGATCACGTCAACTTATGCAGGACAGGAAATGCAGAACTTTCACCAAGTCTTCTTCTGTTGTATTCTTCTTTTTATGGGCAGGTTTTCGCTGTCGTCGACTCCATCTTGCTAATTTATGCGCCAGTTTTTTGAGTTGTCGATGATCGATGTTTCCTTGTCTCCGGCTACCAACTCAGTAACATTTCCTTCAATCTCTCTTCCCCTTTTATTCCTGGCAGTGGTCCTTCTGATACGGCAAGTTTAGTGATTGAATTTCTTAAAGTCAGAATGATAGCGATGCAGATTAGTCACTCAATTAGCAACGTTTGCAGCGGTGGCACTGTAAGGTTATTAATAGGCCTATATGGGGGTTTAATCTCCTTCTTGCGCGTTAGCCATATCCGCCTTCTTCCCAACGCTTTCCCCTTTTACGTTTGGTTTTCCTGAGCATTAACGTATTTACTATACTACTGTAGTTATAATAAAAGCAGGAAAACCTGTGGCCGTGTGAAGGACACCAACGAGCAAGAATGCGATGGAAACGATAATGGGAAGCGCTTCTCTCATGATTCGTGACGAACAGTAAGTCAGCGATGTGAACTGTTGTAACTGACAATACGGCACTTCGACCGCATTACCCATGCAGTAGGCCTATTGAAAATTGATTATAGGCCTATCGACGTCAGCAACAACACGGCATGATGACATCAACACATACCCACGTGCTGTCATATGGCGGACGCCAGTGCAGATTTGTCATCCGACTTCGCCACGAAGTGTGGGTCACGATCTCCGCTTTATTTCATCAACAACGCAGATACGATAATAACAAGAAACCAAGCTGTCGCTAAAGAAAACGCACTACAGACTACTCAGTCCTATAATTCCTGTTGCAGTACAGACCTTCAAGGTCATCCAAGGTCGATGATTTTCATCTCATCTGAAAAAGCGTGTGCGATTTCCTATTAGTGATCAATAGCAACCTTGACCCTACCTTTTACCGTTTAGCCACAATACACCCGTGACATACAGCAGGACGACAAACGACAATCGTGCCATAGGCGCCTACAGCATAGCTGTAGCGCGTCAAAAATAAGAAAAAAGATAATGACCGAAAACCGTTTACTTGGTTTCTTGCTGAATTGTTTCGACAGAATATGAGAATCAGTGTTGACTTGATCTAGCCTGCAGTTCGTACCTGATGTTAGTGTTTTGTAAATCTCGTTTAGTTTTGAAGTTTCATCATGGAAAAATTCGAAATACCTGCCGACAGCGTTCCGTTTTAGGTGAGTAGCCGCGACTACCGCGTCCTATCTTTAACACTGTTCACGTGGTTGAAATTTCCTGCAACATGTTTCCAAACGTTTAATTCTGAATGTAAGCAGAGCTTTATTCTAGAAATTTTGCTTCTGTTCTGTTGGAATTGATGCTTAATGACGACGATGATGACGTCGGCAACAATCACGCCACTTCAGTGCACTGCCAGACGCTGAAACTACCTGCTGATCATGGGTGTGGTATAGGCCTTACCAGGAATGGAAAATTGCTTTTACAAAACCAAAGTTTTTCTTTGTTTTTAGATTTTTATTTTTTTTCAAAAAACCGTAGAAAATCTCGAAAAAATCCAAATTTTTGTTTAAAAAAATTATCTGTTGTGCAACTTGCATGCACGAGTATAGTAGGCCCATAGGCTAAATCAAATTAAAAATTCAATTAAAACGCGCAAAACCTAACAGTCGTTTTTACATCCCTCAAAGACAGTACTATGGTTGTTACAGCCGCAAATCAACGCACGAAAAAGCCAACTAGAGAATTCGAAGATCACTGAAAATAAATTAATGCTTCAGCATAACTTCCTACGATTCCATTAACATCTAACGAAAAAAGATGACATTTTTTCATCCTAGTGACGCGATTTAGGCTATTTAGACCACCGACGGGGCGAACGTCCTAACATGCCGACTAGCTAGAAGTTACCGGCGTATTTACGCATAAAAAGTGACTACTAGACTATCCTATGTTACTACTGCCCGCGGAAGCGACGACAGTATCGTTTTCAGCATCCGTTTTTCACTGTCGACACTCATGAACCACTGCACTTGGCTTGATGAAATTTTGCACCAACATGTATCTTGTCAACCTCTAGAAGCCTGTTAAATACCAAGGTCATAGGTCAAAAGTCAAGGTCACACAGATTATTTGTGCGTTTTTTGTCTAGTCTGCGTGATACTCACCGGCACCGGCAGTAGTTATTACTGAGCGAAGGTTTTACATGTCTACTGATGCTTCATTGTATTGTTGTCACTACACGGCGTTTTATTAAAAAGGACCCCTTTTTCTTTTTTCATAATTTACTCAAATTATGATCAAATTTAGAAGAAATTTTTATCAGATGCAGCTACAAAAATTCTTACTCAAAATATTTTAAACAAAAATTGCTGTTGATTAAATATTCTTTGTTACTCGTGATGTAACTCACTAACGCTAACGTCATAATGTGTCGTGAGTACAATCTTGCTTGTCTGAACTGGTAGGCCTACTGTCAGTTGCTATTCTGCTTCAATGGTGAACTTAATCTGGCTCATTAATAAAAAATATTCATTGTGTCAGAACTAAGCAATACGGGAGCTAAAATCAAGTGTCTTTCGAGCCAGAAACTCAACCATCACGCAAGCTCTGTGTGCTGGTGCAGTGTCTTGCACGAACATGAGAAAGTCAAACTATCCCCACAGACACGTAAATGCGATCGCTTTGCACGTTTTTTTTGTGGCTGCAACTGTAAAACTTCAAGAATTTGTCACCAGCGAACCAGATTAAGTTTACCATCAAAACAGAGTAGCAACTGGCAGCACCAGTCAAGACATCAAGCTTCTATACTCGCGGCACATTGACGTCAGCATTACGTCCCGACTAGCAAAGAATATTTAGTCAACAACCATATTTTGTTAAAATATTTTGAATAAGAACTTATTCAGCTACAAGAGGTAAAAAAATTCGTGTAAATTTATCATCATTTGAGTAAATTATGAAAGAAAGAAAAAGGGGTCCTTTTTATGAAACACCGTGAGTTAATACTAGGCTACAGTATTACTGAACATGACCGTCGTTAGATTTCTGAAACAAATACAAGTGTAACGAACTCGAACCAAATTTTAACTACCGTTAAATGCTTTCTACTGATGCAAAAAAATAGGAAGAAAAAAACATTACGATGAAAGCTAAACCGAAACTATGACGTCATATGACCTATAATCGACCGACGTAAACACTCCAAATAAAATGCAAACTTACACATTACACGAAGCGAGTAAAATTACCTGTATCCGAGCTAATTATACAGTCACTGACTTGCATACATTACAAATGCGGTTGAAGTAAATCAAATAATTGCAGACAGCAACTAACAAGTGCCTGCAAAGAGCAGCAGTAAATGATATACAGGTTGCAACAAAAAGTGGACCCCTAAAGTTTTTCGCCGTTTTCTCAGCAACTGGTTGGAATTTTAATTTAAAATTTTACAGATTTATTTACTAGAACCTTCTACATCTAACTGCCAAGTAAAATGTGATTTTGTTGAAAAACGACGAAGTTATAGATTTTTTATCATGACCGCCTACCGATTTTTTCAGCATTCAAAAATGTTCCGGCTACAACACCAATTTAATGACATCGTTGAAACAACACAGTTAAATAATGATCAATGCAAGAATTCTATTGTCACTGCGAATGTTCGAAGTCTTCACCACCAGCTCCAAGCAACAACACCAGCCTCCAGTCGCCTCATTTGATAAATCTTTTATAGCCTTGTCGATCAGTCCCTGTGGCAGATTGTCCCAAATAACCTGAAACGCTTCCTTGAGTTCAGCGCTTGTTTTCGGCTTTGTTTTAAGCATGCGGTAAGCCTCCAACATTACATCCCATACGTGATAGTCCATTGGGTTTATATTCGACGAATTTGGAGGCCATTGGTCTAATTTGTGATGATATCTGGACAGCTGGCCCGCAACCAGTTCTGTGCGCTGCGCGGCGTTGCGCGCTGTGTATGCTGACGCGCCCGGCGCGCCGTTCTGCTCGAAGATGAATCCGGTGAGCAGCCGGCGATTGCTTTAAAGGAACAATAATTTAGTGATAATTTATAAACAATATAAATTACTGTTTATCAAAACGTCACTGTGACGTCATCGGTAGTAACGTGTAACCAGTTTCTGAAAATTAAATAGCATTTTTAGCTTGAACATTTTTAATGCTAAAAAATCGGTAGGCAGTCATTTTGTCTATAACTTCGTCGCTTTTCAACAGAATCACATTTTACTTGGCAATTAGATGTAGAATGTTTCTTTAAATAAAACCGTAAAATTTCATATTAAAATCTTAAACGGTTGCTGAGAAAACAGTGAACAACTTTAAGGGTCCACTTTTTTGCCGCACCCTGTAGAATTAAACAGGGTGTCTCAGAAAAAAACACGTTTCCGTCGCCCACAACTTAAACTAGTTAAATTAAATTAATTAATACAATTACTGATAAATAAACGAGATGCCAGTGACGTTGCGGGTTAAAAAGTTTGCGACGATTTTCCGACATACATCTGCAAAATTTCCGACAAAAATGATACGGGTGCTTAGAATTTCAACTGGGCAGCTGAATCTAAAACAATGGGGATATTTCCCTCCCAAATATGGTATTTTTGATGAAAATCTCGCAAAAAAGCACAACAATTCTATGATAGGCTAAGATTAAATA
>Ga0056128_1008563_pt1 | contig 12881 bp, 6 predicted proteins | sample WorMetLIZISLAND2_FD_71113 | JGI IMG/M metagenome (GOLD analysis project Ga0056128, IMG submission 71113) | Marine gutless worms symbiont microbial communities from Max Planck institute for Marine Microbiology, Germany - Olavius geniculatus... ...
AGGGGAAGGAAAAAAGGAAAGGGAAAAAGAAGGGAAGGGTAGGTAAAGGAAAGGGGAAGCGGAAGGTAAAGAGAAGAGGAAGCGGAAGGGAAAGGAAAAAGGGGAAGAGGAAAGGGAAAGGGGAAGAGGAAGGAAAAAGGGATGAAGAAGGGAAAGGGAAGGAGAAAGGGGAAAGGAGAAGGGAAAGGGAAGGTGGAAGGAAGATAGCTTAAGAAATGTAGGACGCACGGACACAAAGGTGATTTTATAGTCTGTCCAGTGCTATGCATAGCATTGGACAGACAACTATGAATATTCACTAGCCTAAATCTGTGCCAGCCATAAACAAGAGCACTCGAGCTAAATAAGCTATCATGGCAGGATTTAATGTTGTCAGTATAATTATGTCAATTTTTTGATAGACAAAATGTTTACCATACACAAAATTTTTTCTGCTTTATTATCTTGCACTGCAGTCCAGTCCAGTAGTCCACAATTTCTCAGCATGCTCTTCATGACTCTGACTTCGTACAATAGATCATCTTGCATGTAATGCCCGGACTATCAGACTCAGTGACTGTTAGCTGTTTCATAATCTAAGATCTCAGCATGGTGATTTAACTGTCCATGACAAGGAATGACCTAAGACTCTGCATTGATGCTGGAAATTTTATTAAAATATATATATATATATATATCAAAAGTCCGTAATGTCAAAGTTTATAATGATGTTACATCTGCAACAAACTCATATGAGTTTGTTGACACTGTACAGGTGCTGGAAATTTTTTAGTCTAATCCATTGATTATCATTACTTATTGAAGACCGGTCTGAGAGGTCTTCAATAAATAATGAGAATCGATGTACTAGACTGAAAAATTTAGTGCTTTCTTGATATTGTGGTTGCCTAACTATGCTCCTTTGAGTCCACTGTTGGTTGTGGCTGGAGTAGTACAGATGGGTCAGAGTCTGCTTTCATATAAACATCAGTAATCATGTTGTGTTGTAAAAAAGCATTATACCAATTGTGCTTTATCTTTGTTCATTGTACAGTGTTCCAGTATTGTTTATCATTGCAGAAATTCGAGAGGTGCAGTATAGTGGCAGATCTGGAATCTACTGGTTAGGAAGTTATCCATTTCCTCTCGCGAAACGTGATGTATCCTTGCTATTGTTAGACTGTGATTTTTTTTTAACTAGAAAGCTCAGTTGAGCTGTCTTATAAAATACCGGGTATGTGTGTTACATTAAGGAAACGTTCTTGTAAAAAGGCCAAAAAATTCCTGGTGGTATATGTCAGTATTGTCACAAGTTATTTGATTGCTGTAGTCACTGCAATCAAGAAGTTTAGTTTGTGTTTAATTATGGATTTGCATTTAGGGAAAAAATTGTGGTTGTAATTATCCTGACAGTGTAACCAGGTGGTAATTGTTCGTGAGACAAGAACACTGAAAGTGAATGGCCGATCTATTTCAGTCACTCTGTCCAAGTCCGACAATCTGCTGAGCAGTCTGGAGCCGGTGGCAAAAGGAGTTGTTCGAATACCCGAGTTTCAGCAGACAATAGCCATCACATCTCACGGAACGAAGTCTGCCAAAGGTTTGTTTGCAGAGCATCGTCGTTGTTTCTCTGATAATGTTTACTGTTTATTGACTTGACTACAACTTCCGCTTTTCTTGCTGTGGGAGTTGGCTGTACATTGCACAAACTGTAGTTTCCATTCACTTCTGTTGGCAGTTTTCCATAATAGATCTGAATGTAGGTCAGCCTATGAAGTGATGTTATCTATTGGTTGTTTATTAGTTTCTGTAAAACTGTGCAGCAAAGTTCGTGCAGAAATTTTTAGATAAGGGCTTTTAACAGATAAAATTCTCTTCTGACTTGCATCTCCTCTTGTTACATAAGCATATGAGTGGAAAGTAGTTTGGACGGTTCTAATACAGACAGAGGATATCTTTTCAATTTAGAAGTGTTGTTAGCTGTAAAGCTGTAGTTGGAATTGATTTTATCGATAACTTTGCTGCACTGGTCACAAGTGTTTCAAAATTCAGTGAGGCACAAGCCTTACAATGTTGTAATTGTTTCTGTTGCAGCCTTCAGCTACTACTATGAAGATCCTGGTGGCCTTATTCCTTCTTGGATTATCAACTGGGCAGCTAAGGTCTCGACTTATTTTTATCTATACATGTACTTTGTTTTAGGCTTTTTATAGAAAATTAGTTTGAGGAAATTGCCTCCAGTGTTATTTGTATGTAAATTGGATTATTTCTTCATCTACATTGTATTATTGTACATTGATAGCTGAAGTTGAAAGTTAGTTAGTGATTTGTTTCGAATAAATTTAGGTTGAAACTGTAACTAATAAGGTATATAATTTCGTCATATTACATCCTTTGTAGATTAATTCAGCCAATCAATCAAACCTCATTTGTATAGCACCATATGTTGGGAATGAATCAGTGGCACATAATCTGTTGATGTTTCGGCAACTGCTGCTGCCTTTTTCGGAGCAGTTTGAATGAAAAGGAACAGGGGATGAAGGAAGCGATACACATCAGAAAAAACAAGACAGTCGATAAACTTAGACAAGGAGTCCTATCAACTTACTCATATCCGTGACAACTTACTGCTTGTCACAGTGCCATCTAGCGATGAACTGTTCCAAAGAAAGCAGCAGCAGCTGCCAAAATGTCAAATTGATCTATAAATGTTGTACTTTGACGAATTTACATAATTTCCTGCCTAGCGGGTATCTGACTCATGTTTGGTGGGTAATAACAGACTGGCATTCCGTCGTTGCTTGCAAACATTGAGAAGGGCTGTCAAGAATACGAAGAGTACATGAAGCTAGATGGTGCAGAGTCCTCGCAGCCACCCATCAGAAGTCCGCAGGATTTCTGTGACACCAGCATTGCCAGTCTTTAACAGCCACTCACCACCGACCACCTAGTGCGCTTGCACACTGCAAACTTTCATGGCTGTAGTATGATTATATTTTTATTCACATTAATACTGCTATCAAAAATTGACCATCCTTTAAAGTTAAAACATTTACAATGCTACAGCAAATATTTCACTAGCCAACATTTAAATGCTAATTTAAATAAATTTATACTCAATTATTCAGAGTTGGATATATATTTTGTTGTACAAATACTAAAATATTGGGTAACTTATTGACTAAACAATGCAGTCTTGTGCCATCAAGATCTATACATTATCTATAGTGCTGTTGTATGTCGTGTGAACTGTATGATTTTGTGTTGTATTTTGGCAAACTCCGTGCACTGTGTCTGATAGGCCTGATGCATTATATAGCTTTCACATTGACCACAGTAATACAATAGTCCGTCACATCGGCTCCCGTTGTTAACTGTTAAATGTTGCAAAGGGTTATGTCTGGCTGTTTGTGGAAATAACTCACATAGAAGTGGAATGGTTTTTGGTATAATTGTATTAAAAATTGCAATTGAAACTAGTTATTATGTTAACCTAGTAGTGACTTATTTTACAGCTGTAGTTTTCTGACCCATTTTTTTGCAGTTAAGAAGCAATAATTGTTTATTTAACAGTTACGTAAAACAGCTAGTGTCTTGGTTTTTTTGAGTATTAACTTTGCTTTAATTCTTGTGAAAATCCTCAAAAAATCAAGTATTTTCTGCATGAATAAATCTCATATGTATACTCTATTTTTTCGAAAGATTAATGCTTTTAATTAATCATTTAGGATATTTTAATAATTGTTAAGAGCCCTAAGTGTCTTTCATGCAGCATGTTTTGTTATGATTAACAGCCTAGTTTTGTCAATTATTATTAGTGCTATTGCTCCGTGCCAGTTTGTAACAAGTTTGCTGTGTACATGCAAGGCTTTGTGCAGCTGCATTTTATTATATTGTTTATTTGTTCATTTATCATACTTTTGACATGTGAAATAGTTGTTTTTGAGTGCTTTTTCTATTTTTATACTTTGTAATACATGTACTTGAGTTTTCGTGGCTGTATCTAAGTGTATATGTAATTGTGCACAATAATACTATTAACACATTTTGGGGTTTAGTGCTAGTGTTTTGTGTGTATTCTCTAATTGGATTTCAGCTTCTTGTTATGGCAAATGAGTGAGTATTGTGTTTTGTATATAACATGATCTTTAATGTGGGTTTTTGGCATTGGCAAGGTGCTTGGCTGCAGTGCTGTAAAGATAGAACTTGCACGCGTGTCTGTTACCCGCATGTTTGTTACGCACCAGTCTTTGTGATGATCTGAACTGAACTACAGTGTCTGAATTCTATCAATCTATAACAGTCTTTGTAGACATTACAGTTTGACTTTCGTCTTAAGACAAGCCCGATCTGTTGGTGAGGAGGTTGAGTTTCCAGGTGCTGTATGACAACTGCTCTTGAGTTATACTATATTTTTGACAATGATAGAACACTAAAATATATAGATTAGTTGTTGTTTTTCAGAGTTCAGCAGTGTTGATCTCGCACATTAATGTGGAGTACATTTTTCTTTTCTAGATAGAGGTTAATATACAATTTGTTAAGTTGGTTATTTACTGAAAAACTATTATATTTTCATTCAGTAGCATTCTGTACATCCTTCACATAGGACTTGGCCATGATAATTTCTTAATTCATTTGTGATTTTTTTGCAGTTGCATATTTACACCTTGTTTAGTTTTTCAAATCTTCAATACTTCTGCTATCTTGTAATTATATATTTGATAAGAGCAAGTAGCATGATGTGCATTTACAATTCTATTTATGTATTTATGGTTCGATGAGCGTGCGTTAAAATTGAGTTCATTTGAGCTATCCAGCTGGTCACAACTAAGACTGTATTTCTTGCATGCATCCCAGACTTGTATCAACTCATATTTATTTATTTACATTACACTTGTAGATCAGTGTATAATAATATCCTAGTGTTTAGTGCATTTGATTGATATTGCTTTTGCTGTTAGAAATTATATCGAAAATGTGAATATGTGCCTCAGTGGTATGCTTTCTTTGTGTACCTTTCTAATTTGGCCATGTCAATTAACAGTTTGGCGCAAAATTTGATAAAGCATTTGTAGCTTTATGATTTGTTAACAAGACCTGGAGCTGTGTTGTGTTTCTTCTACTGCTTGCAGGGTAATAGAGTAGGCTTACATCAGTAGCCAGCTCGTTTCTTTCACCTAGATATGGATGTACATGCTGCTCTAACAAGCATTTGTGTACGGAACATTATATTCAGGGTTGTCCTTATAGTGCGTGCAGTGTCAATACTGCTCATGTAACGTCACCTCTGGCGGTTTTCGTGGTTATATTACCTGCAGATAAAGGTTATTGTGGTGCCAATGAATGCTGTTTGAGATTAGAGATGATTCAAGGAGTGCAGAGAAGTCTGTCGAAAGTCTATTACTTTTTCGTTAGTTTCAGCTTGAATTTTTGTATCGTATTCTTATGGCAAAAGTTTTGGCACTCTGGCATTACTCTGTTGATTGACTGTAATTCAAAAATATATATAAAATACACTGCTGCTGTGGCAGCGTAATTGCGGCATTTTGAAGCTGAGGCTAAATACAGCTGACAAAGATTGCTATGGTAGTGGTGCTGCATTAGCAATAACTGTGTCACATATGCATGTGTAACAGATTACAACAGCGCGTGCTTTTTAACATGCAACCGTCTGTTTGTCGTTGATGATATTACTATGGACAAACAGCCATACATTATGTATGAGTGCAACAAGTTAGCAGCTTGCTTACATGTATAACTATGGTTATTGTGTCGTGAATGGTGTGGTTGTGTTGTAACTGACTGACTACATTAGTTGGTTATCTAGATTGCTGATACAGTGTCTGGACACTTAACTAATTTAATACTTCTACAACATCTGAGTTTATTGTTATAAATATTCTCAGTATAGCAGCAACATCAAAGACTACTTGGTTGTTTTTTGGCCTTGCATTTTTGCTTTTTTTACTCGTCAGTATGTGCTTGTCAATTATTGTATTATTTAAGTCAAGTTTCAAAATGCACTGCAGTGAATTAGAGGTGCATGTTATTTGTGCTAATTCTGCTCAAGAGTGTTTTTATATGGCTGCTCCATAAAAACAGTAACATCCCTGATCTACACTTGTTTGTTCATTGTACATAACATCAGCTGTGCCTGAGTATTGGGTGGCAGATTGCAGTAACTTGTTTGAATAGGAACTTTCCTTTAATGAAGAGCAGTAACAAGTGCAGGAGCAGTGCAGTGTGAATAATTAGTCCAAAATTCAGGAGAAAAGTTTCAGTTACACACACACCAGGGGCTCTGCTCCACAGTTTCTGGCTCACATAATATGCTTGCCATGTTGTCTCCCAGTTTTGGATCTTCAGCGGTCTTTGCTGTGTGGTCTAAAATTTCAATCAATTTTCATTTTATCCTTTACTACAAGGCTTCAAGTCCTTACATTTGTACATATTTCCAAAAATGGCTGCTCAAATATGAAATTTTAAAAAATAATTTCAAGCATTACCTGGTACAGTACAGAAAAATTACTTGGTATTGTCGTAGTGGCAATGCCATTGTAAGAGTTATTAGTTATGTGCATTCTGGCTAACAAGATTAATGTAGAGTGTGCCAACCTGCTTCAACACTGGACTTAGCCTACTAAGTTGGGCCACTAGTTTGTCTGCACTCCGTTACGCAGCACATTTTGCAAAATGCTCATCAAGTGTTGTTTTAGATGTCACTAAAACATGCTACGGTTAATTTCAACATTTAACTGGCAAGTTGCTTATGATTTGTCGTTCGTTTCAAAGTAGAATCTCAACTGCAGACCACTGACATGAACAGCATGGTGACGAAACATGGAACGTGAGTTCTTAGCAAATTAATTAACAGCTGACTAATTTACTAGGGCAGAAGTAAAATAGAAGAAGGAAGGAAAACCACAAACATTCCAACTTACACAACAAATTCACAAACGTTTGCAACACAAATACGATCTTCCACAATATCACTAGGTCGGCTGGATCTTCACAGCATTTGCAATTTAGCTGTCAATAATCAACAAACAGGGCAAAGCTACAAGGTGAAGGAATGACACACTGCAAGCGGCACAGAAGGTAAAGAGGAGATCTCCAAATAAGCAAACACACTAATGCACATGAAATACTCTGGGTGTATGCAAAAACCGACACAACGAGAACACATGGAGTGAAACTGTCACTACTGCCAGGCTAAAAGTGCATGGAAACATTTTAAGCATTTTTCTGCATAAATAAACAATGAAACAGGTAGAACAACCCAAAACAAAAACTAAACAACATTTTTAGATCATCAAAAACTTTTAACAGCCTTAGCTGTCAACATAACAATCAACAAAAAATATAGAAAAACAAATTACAAAGAAAAAGCTGAGATTTTGATGTATGCTAAGATGTCCTGCTGAAAATTTAAAATTATCAACAATCTGTCGCAACCAGTGATGCATACAGTTCAGATTATTAGCTCAGATAAAACTTACAAAGAATGCTAGAGTGAAGACGTTCAGAGGGGTGTGATCACAAAAACGAATACAACACGAGTGCAGCAAACAACGTCACAGTTTCACTGACCACTTAGTAGCAAGCGCATAAATACACAAACAAACAGACAATTCCCTGTAATATGTAGACTACTAAAACCACTATCAGTCTGGTCCAACACACACTAATCACAGACTGCATGACGCATGCCTAAGTAAGTGTCAATCAACTAAATCTCTAATTAAAATGCACTCTACGATCTATGCTCAATGTTGCCACAACAGACATAGCCAAACTTGACAGCGTAAGTCTACTAGGAACTGTCAGAGTTACTATCACTGATTGGTGATTTATAAATTTGCATAGGGAGACTGGTTTGCCAATAGCAGAGACAGCAAATATGATATGACTACAAGCACAGGCACGCCACAAGAGACAACATACAACGGATTAACTAGTTCTCTACAGATGTCACAAAACCCACACTGTTTCACCAACGTAAGATTACCCCTTGAATTGTCATCGTTAAACATTACCTAATACACGAGATACACATCACAGTGCAAACAAAACTTGAGACGAGTGACACACATCTGCTGACTGCCGACAGAATTAACAATTTAAATAAAAGTGAAAAAGATAATGCTGATGACGCATGAAGCTGAAGAGAGAAAAACGAACACCGGTAAAGGCAGGGTAGTGAGGTACGTCATTCACACACCTAGGCAGGCAGGCACAGCAAACACTGTGAATACCTACATCCAGTAAATCGGCTTTAGACAAACGCAACATCCGCCGCTCAAACTTCGTAATGCTCCTTGCACTTTGTCAGCAGACCGTCGCAGGTCTTCTTTGCATCACCGAGCAGCATGTGAGTGTTCTGCTTAAAGAAGATAGGATTGTCGACAGCTGCATAACCGACACCAAGGCTTCTCTTCATCACAATCACCTGCAATCACAACATCTCTGGTCTCAGTCATGAGTGTACACATTCCCAGCAACCTCCTACGATACTAATCATCTGTTATATATCAAGCTCTGGAAAGCAAACTCTCTCTTCATTCATTAGCCTGAACAGTTTGCTCCCATCTTTCATGAACATCACAGCAAACAAACTGTGCAACCTAACCCATATTAATCACAGCATGAAGACAACCTGCACTTATCCGTTATGGATTCAAATGTTAAATGGGAATTTCTAGAAAATACAGTCCTAAGTTACTAACTATTAACGTCAGTGCACGCCAAGACTGATACAACAAAGAAAAGAAAAACGTAGAGACAAATGGCAAAATTCAGCAAGAAATAAATTAAAAATAGTCTAAGCAAAAGACAGTCAAAACATGTGGCAGTGCAGAAATCACTATAACAGCAACAACATGCATTGCTGACCTGCTTCGTGAGCCAGACACGAATGACCGGCATTCCAGCGATGATTGAGTTTGGATCCTCCTCAGCAGCCGAGTTGACGGTGTCGTTCGCTCCAATCACAAGAGTCAGGTCAAAGTCTTCGATTTCCGGATTGACCTCGTCCATCTCATGCACAATGTCATATGGTACGCCAGCCTCAGCCAGAAGCACGTTCAGCTGACCAGGCATACGTCCTGCCAATCCACGGCAAATAAACCACCCACCGAACTCTAATATTACATGAGATTAGGATAACAACTAACAAAGCAATATGCTTTATTTCTCTCACAACTAGACAAAGCTCAAAGCACGCTGTTCTTCTTTGTCTTAAAAGCAGCACAACTGGAAAAGTTAGCGATCAATGCATGTGACAAATATCACACAAAGAACAACATGAACAGACCCATAGACAGGTACAGGGCTTGCCATTTGAAACTAAGAGAGGACAGAATAATTGATCATGTCACACCGGGTAGGTGAATGATTATGACGGGGGCTTAAATATCACTGTAGATGCTAAGATTGAGGCCCTCCTATGTCACCCATCACACTCAACGGTATAGGGTCATATGGTCTTATCATTGCCATTTTGTCAAACTTGTCGTCCAAACCTTCACTCTACTTGTTGGGTCGTATCTCCCACTCTGTGCACCTGATGAATATGGCTGCTTAATTTCCTAAACCAACATATGATGGCTGAAAGCAGAATGATTGGAAAATCTCGAAAGAAAGTAGGCAATCAAAAAAATCAGGTGCTTACGCCGTTCAGGCAATCGACCGATCTGCATAATGACAGTGGTCTATTACCAAACAGATGCACACTAGTTTGTGAACAAATAAATGTTGATATTTAATACGATATAGCACATATTTCACTCGAGATCAGCATCCTACCAGCAACTGGATGGATTCCAAACTTGACAGTCTTGCCCTTTTTCCTGAGAAGCTCAACCATCTCCGAGATTGGATACTGTGCCTTCGCAACACACAGTCCATAGCCGGGCACGATGAGAATGTTCTTTGCTTCAGTTATCAGGTCGACGGTGTCTGGTACCTGAATCTCCTTATGCACTCCCTCGATCTTCATTGCCTCACCGCCGGCGTATGACGACGTGCCATAACCACCAAGGATGACATTTGGCAGTGAACGATTCATCGCCTAGGAGTACATACAAATAAACAAACCCACATCTAGTACCCAAGCTTTGCATGCATTCAAACTAAGACTTACTGGGAACAATTATAAAAATTAACAGCTAAACGTACAGTACACAACTGCATAACAGCAATACCGGTAGTCCAGGAACATGTTCTTTGTGAAGTTTATCACATATCAAATAAATGCTCTCATAAACACATTAAGATACAATTAGTCAGCTGCTTGTGTACAGGGAAAATTTTAATGTTTTAGAGAGAAAAAATGATTGCTGTTTGCTGAGCTAAAGAGTAGTGCATGAGCTAGAGTAGTGCACAAGCCTTTCTTTGCAATTAATTTATTAATCCACAAAATTTCTTAACAATTAACTGTGTGATTTTTGTTAATTTGTGCAACACACCACATTCAAACCACAAAGAGAAATAAATACTTTTAATAGTAAGGGCATCACATCAGATTGTAGTTTTGCCAAACTAAGAAGTTGTATCATTTTCAAAAATTTTCTACTAGAATAATGATGACAATGTTCATAAACCAAATGAAAACAACTGTAATTTCATTCAAATGGCCAATATTCCCTTGACTACAAAGTGTTAAGCCAGAAGTCTTTAAATGAAAACCCCTGCAGTTTGTTGCAGCATCTTCCTTCTGTACATTTTACGGCCTAGTGTAATGCAGCAAACAAAACAAAGTGAAGGAGTACACATTGGTCAATTGGTCATGCTAAGGGCCGGTTTCTGGATCTGTAAAATCGTTCTATGGTATCATATTCTTCGATTAACCACTTGCAAAATGGTACAAAAGTTGCGCTAAATACGATAACTACGATCGATGGTTAGCTAACTGGCCGATTTCGGCCAGTTAAATTTTTGGCCATTTTGACCAACGGTTAGTACTTGACCGGCCAGTTAAGATCCAGAAACCGGCCCTAAGCAAGACAAGTCTATGTACTTCATTAGACACGATTCTGACACAGTTGCTCTAACCTTGCACATAATGTATGAGAGAATGGCACCAGATGATCCGATGAGTGCGCCAACAATTGTCATGAGATTATTATCCAACATGAAGCCCTCAGCACACAGTGCCCAGCCGGAGTAGCTATTAAGAACAGTGATTACCACTGGCATGTCCGCACCTGCACCACATAACACACGTCAATGTCCCGAGCTCTACATCCTCTATCGTTACTTGCCACGCTAAAGGGATGGCTGCTAGCAAACACCACAGATGCCAATATGTACAGTTAGTAAAAACATCACTAATATACCTGTTTTCAGGACAACATATTCTGAATATCTGTTTCCACACTCCACAGTTTGTTTCAACACAATGTGAAAGTAACCATATAAAATTTTTAAAATGTATAAAGCACGACCAATATCTTATCAACATTCTTGTTTTTAAGTAACACCTGAATGATGTAAAGATGCCTTTTAATGACCTGCACTCATATAATGAAAGGCTTTGTGACACTTTTGCTAGGGCACAAAAGAAATGTCAATCGATGAAACTAAGCAATCACAATATTACAGCATGGTTAATATGTGACATGCTAGCAAACTGCTAGAACTGCATCAACTCGGCTCCGTGATATTCAAAAAATGACGACCAAGATTTTCATGAAATACTAGCAATGCTAACCACCAGACACACAAAGAATTGTATGTTTCAAGCCAAGAAACACAAAGCCAGCTGGACTATTCATTATTCGGTAGAAGTTTAGGCAAACCTCCAATAGCAACAGTCAATGTGACACCCATGATAGACGACAGTGCCGTGGTTGTACCAAGCATGCTCATTCCAAGCGTAGCATCGTTTGACATCATGTACGCACCCATCGCTCCCACGTTACCGAGCATCAGACCACTGTTCAGCCAGTGACGACCGGGCAACAGCAGAGGAGCTGAATTCAGCAGCTCTGCATACAAACAGTTGACAATTCCATGCTAAACTAGTGACTCAGTGACTATTTGTCATAACAGCTCAGCAGCACAAACAAGCCATTTCTTACCACAGAAACTGACTGTCAGGTCTTGCTATGCCCGGTTGCATGACGTCACTGTACATGCTGCAAGCATGAGCACTGAGCAGTTGTAATCAACAGGCCCTAGTATAGAGCACAGGCAGGCACTATGCTGACAGACGCTATTCCAACAGTTACAGTCAGAACAAAAACATATGGCAATAATGCAAATGCATTCACACGGGGGCGCTACTGTTTTGCGTAAGGGAGTATGACTCATGATACGTGCTGCAGACATAAGCACCGATTAATATTACAGGCACAGCTACGGTTCGGATTAGGGTTCGGGTTAGCATCTGTTGAAATAGTGTCGCCTACCCAGCATACAGTATGATCAGTCCAAGATAACTGTGTTGAAACGTAAAATTAAAAACATGGTTTTATGCCTAGACGTGTGGAGCATTCAGTAAAAAATCGAGAACAATTACGAAGCTAGCAGCTGTGAAGTGAATTCAGAGCACTAACCCTGCAGTTTGCCAAAGGCCACCAGTGATCCTGTGAATGTGACACCTCCGATGTACGTGCCCAGGAACAGTGCAGTCTTGACGACGTTCGCTGCTGGGTCTGTGGCAAAGTGTGGCTGCTCAGCCATGTAGTTGGCAATGCACGTTATCACAGCCGCAGCACCAACCAGACTATGGAACAGAGCCACCATCTGTGGCAGGTCGGTCACTTCCATTCTCTTGGCCATAATGGTGCCAATCAGTGCACCTGAACATGTGTACATACCGCCCCAATGACAACTAGAAATTTGGGGCAAAGCCCAACGTGAGTCCGCCCGGCGCCCTAAGTCCGATTGGGGGATAT
>Ga0056128_1008567_pt1 | contig 12878 bp, 9 predicted proteins | sample WorMetLIZISLAND2_FD_71113 | JGI IMG/M metagenome (GOLD analysis project Ga0056128, IMG submission 71113) | Marine gutless worms symbiont microbial communities from Max Planck institute for Marine Microbiology, Germany - Olavius geniculatus... ...
TGCGGGCAGGTAAACCATCTCGGTGCGAAGCCTGCCAGCTAGGTCGACTCAGCCTTCTACCCTCCGTGGGACGGTAAAATGAGTAGTAACTCATTTACATGGGTTACGGAAGGTGGGGACTTTTGTACAGCTGACTGGGCTGCCTGGCCGGCCGGTGCGCCAGCCTGTGTTTGCAGGCTGCACACGGCGGCTGTGCGATCGACGGCTCTGGTTAGTGATGAAAAGCGCATTAGAGGTGTACGTCATACATGACAATGTGCTATACAAACTGACAACCTTTACCTTTTACCTTTACTGCTAGTGTTGTGGTGTTCAGGAGAGGATCCTCTGGATGGCAAACTGTTAAATGAAGACATTAACTCTGTGGCGTGCCTACTCAAGTTGTATTTTCGTGAGCTGAAGGAGCCTTTGTTTCCTGCAGCACTCTTTGATCAGTTCGTCGCCTGCTCACAACGATACAACGTCAAAGGTCTGTCCTCTCGTTTTCTATTTCTTCTCCTTTTATGTACATCATTACATATTAGTTTTTCATGCATTGTATTTTGATAGACATTGATGCTATATAAATAATTTACTTGCTTACTTATAACTTTATTAGTGTGAAGAATAATTAGTTAAACATTACACTTGGGTACATCCAAAATTGTTGTTGTTATGTTTTCATCAAATGAAATTTCCTGCAATGACTTTGCACTGGTTTTAACAGATTTTGTGTTTTGGAAAGGTTGTGTTTTTTCCTGAATTTTTGTTGTTAATAAACAGTGATCGATGATTATCACTGACATCATGCTCATTCAGATACCAGTCTTTTATACTACTCCGGACATTATGGTAGTGACAAGCAGTACATGTGTCACTGCTGTTGTTGAAAGTGGCTGACATGAAGCTGGCGTCGAGTCGGCAACTTGGTATCTGTGTTATTACACTATACAATAAATATAAATGTTGTTTGATTATGATTATGATTATTATTTGTTATTACGATAAGTATTATTTTAATATGTTTTATCAGTAGCTGGTGTTGCTGAATGTGACAGATGCCGAGCAGGAGATTGCGTGGAAGGAAGAGTTGACGTCTATACTCTCTTATGTTCCTCAGTCCGTCCGTGTTGTCATGAGATACCTGTTTGCCTTCCTCAATCAGTCAGTACCTTGTTCTCTCACCTGTATAAGTTTCCAATTTTACCTGCATTAGTTCCTGCTCATGTATTATGCAGTATGTTTCAAGGAATTTAACTAGTTCAGTTGCATTAGGTTTTGCATATGTATTATATCTTATATTCAAAGAAATTGAGTAATTTGCATATTTTTGGCTGCAGAAATGTTTGCCATAGGCGTACTTTTAGCGGTGTACTGATAAAATTCTGTTTTTAGAATCTTCGTTCACCGTTCACTTGTGGCAGTTCACTGAAACAAAGTTACATAAGTTTTCAAAACTATGTAACCATTAAGAATGACATGAAATTTAATATGTTGTGCTGTAGCATTTCTATCTTTAAAAACTATTGTTCACTAATGGAACACTGTTATCAGTAGTATTTAGTTTCAGTTTCAACTTGAATTTACTTGCAAAGCCAAAGGTTGTGTGTAGATGTTTATGGGAAACCCATTACAGAGCTACATTTGTCGACTATTTATTTCCCTGTGGGAAAAATGAACAAGAGATATGCAACTGTGAATTGTATATTATGTGTTATGTCAGTGTGTCAGAGATGAGCGATGAAAACATGATGGATGCGTCAAATCTTGCAATCATTTTCGGCCCGACTCTAATGCCTGTGCCTAGCGATCGAGACCTGGTGTTCTGCCAGGTCTACGTCAATGAACTGATGAAGAATATCATCATTCACTACGAGTCTGTGTTTCCATTTGACGGTGGCGTCGTTTATGAACGATTCATCGTAGATGATGAAGGGTATCTACCAGTCTGCTGTGAATTGGCTTGTCTGTTGTATGACAGTAATAGACATATATTCACTCAGATTTAATCAAGACTATAGTTTTTGAGTAAGTAAGTAAGCAAAGTGTAAATTTATATAGTGCATGCTCAAAAACATGTTTTACTCTTTATTGTTTTTCGGAGATTCAGGGCTGATTTCTTGTTTATTTCATTAATTTTAACCGCCAGTTTAGATTCATTTGATGCACAGTAATGCAGTTGTTATTGGACAACACAGATCAGTGATCACGTGCGGCAAATGGACAAATCAGTTAGCACAGGCAGGCATCATGAATATTAATGCACAAAGTTGACCGACTGGTTAAGAAACAGAAACCAGCCTCTGATCAGTAAGGTTTGAATAGTGCATGGTTCTTATGTGAACAAGATAATGTTCATATGAACACGGAGTCTGTCCAATGCATTTCGACAGTTTACAGTATATGTCCATATAAATATAATCAGTGAGCTGTTTAGACCGGTAGAAAAAAATCAAACAGTTTAATTTCAAATTTCAACTGCCATATTTAGTTTGTTTTTAGTTTTTTGTGTTTCATAAAGGTTAAACTTTCTATAAAAGTTAAACTTTTTGTTTCGTTATTATGTGTACGTGCATTACTTCGAAAAGCCGTCCCTGAAATGGCCTATACTGTGTTGGGTGAGACATAAAACTCACTCACTGTCTGTGTCTGTTCGTCTGTCTGTATCTCATTTTGTGTCTGTCTGTTGTAGTGAGAAGGACTACACAGATGCTATGTCTGATGACGAAGCCTTGTCTGGTTTGGGCAGCGTCAGTGAAGATATTGAAGGTACATCAGCTTTTGATGCGTGTTTAATAGCTACTCACTTGTTTACTGACTTTCTCTGTTGCTGTTATAGACAACTGTGATGATGCAAGATGTTACTAAACATACTATGTGCTAGGGTCCGAATTGTGGTCTTCACATTTTTTACCCGTTGGTAGTGATGATGTTTTGTCATCACAGTAAAGTAGTGCCTACAGTGTACAATATCAGAACCTAGTTTGGATGGCTCTATTTCTCTGGTATTCTGCAGCAGTGCAGGTGAGAGTCAGCACTGGATTAGGGGGAACATGCCAGTGTTGTATTGTCTCTGAATGAAAAGTGTTTTAAGCGAAAACCAAAACTATAGTATTTGGAGTGTCTTATTGGTTAATCATATAAGTGTATAAGTGAGTGAGTGTATTAGTAAGTAAGAGAATGTACAATAATTTTACACACAGACAAACAGTGGCCAGAGTCAGCACAGCATTGCTTCTGCGTACTTGATTGATCTTTGCCAACCTGTTTCCAGCATTGACAGTCACAAACATCTTTGATCTGCAAATTGTAATCAACTACAGATACCGCAGATCAAGATATCGATTTCGACGTGAGCTTGTCCATCTGCTTGGAATTGTCTTAAAACCAGCACACACTCTCTCTCTACTTTTAAATGCCATCTCTAACATCTCACTTCTGTTTTTACGAGCGCACACTTTTTGAGGATTTTACCGTTGACATGTTGTGTAAATTGTCTACTTGCTTTTACTTACATAATGCATATTTTGACACATTTTTACCTCTGCAGCCAGAAGAAGCAGGTACTTTAAGAGAAATTTCAGCTATAAACTGGCTTTGCTAACCAGTTAGTGATCAAGGCTGATGAATAAACGTACAGACACCGGTGAAAGTGAGATGTCATTTCCACGGTCAGTGGGTCGTGAGGCCGTGGCGCAGTTTGACTTTGAGGGTCGAACAAGTCGGGAACTTACGTTCAAGAAGGATGACGTGATAACGTTACTCCATCGCAAGTCGGTTGATTGGTGGGAGGGTTCGCTCAGAGGAAAGACTGGACTGGTGCCGGATAAATACCTTAAGCTATCTACTTCAGGCCACAACAGAGCTCGGTAACTGCATCTGCTGATATCATGTATCATGTAACGCATGATTTCCGATAAATGCTTTACGATAATTACTTTAATTCCATACCTCTGATGTTATGACATAGCGGTGCTGTACAAGTTCAAATTACTATTATTATCATTATCACTTCATCCCACAACAGAGCTCGGTAAAGTCCAAATTCCATTACGCCGACTTTCACCGAAACTTCCCCGCGGAGAAAGGCGTGGTAGTTTCGGTGAAAGTTGCGGACACACTTTGCAACAAAGTCCATGACAAGTCTGCAACAAACCCGTTTGTGCTGCTGTAATGGAATTTAGTCCATTACAATGCACGGGGAAAGTCAGCAACAAAGTCCGCGGACCTTGCCATGTCGAAAGTCCGCGACACAAATCGTGAAAGTTGGCGTGATGGAATTTGGGCTTTATTGTGTTGTATGATATGCTCAATAACAGTTGTTGTTTTTTGTCTCAGGTTTTCATAACGTGTTATGCTGTTGTAATGATGTGCATCTGACAAAGTTGATTTGTGTACAATGCAACTTGAGAAAACAGGGGAATTGAACAAGTCGGGATAATAAATTTTCTCAGGGACAGTGCATTTCACAGTTATTTTTAAAGAATATGTTTCAATGCTGTTGTTTTCGTATTACATCCGTGTAATTACTGTTTGATAGATTGACTTTGTACCAGTGAATTCTAAGTTTATTTTGCAACAGTTTAACCCTTTAGTTGCTGGTTACAGTGCATCTTGTTACTGTGGAATACAGTGAGGCAGGTATTGGTGGTCGAGGGTTAAGGTCAGACGATGGACTGCATAAGTCAACCGAGTGTTTAGCAAGTCTGCCATCAGACTCTACACTGGCTCCAGCAGCCCTGGACCGTGCCACTTCACAACCAAACCTTCTTGCTGTCGGTCCGCAAGATTTGGTCTCGACTTCCAAAGATCATCACGGCACATATGATGCACCTAGGTCTGATTACTTATTTATCCAATTTGCTTTTTGTAATTTGGTCTTTGTAATTGTCAATTTTGATTTTAATAGTGTTTTCATCTCTGTTGTGGGTTACACAATCATGAAGAACACTCATGGAACCCCATTTAGCATTTAGTGGCATATTGAAAGTTTGAAATTTCAGTGTTCAGTGTTCTCCAGCAGCTGGCAGCAGGGTCAAGAGGCAGAGTCCGTGTGGGGTCTGGGAACTTTGAAGTGGACGACCAATAATAATGTAAAATTTGACTGTATTTTTAATCTATACCAAATTTCACTTGCAGACAGCAGTACATTTTGTTTCATGGTTAATTAATAAAATTGTGTTCAATCAAAGTAGATGGTCGTCAGTGCCTATTTAGCTTCCTCTCACTGTAATCCAAAAACGTTCTCACCAGATTTTTTTACGTTTCATGTAGATGCTTTTGGCAGCCCTGGGAGGGTCCAGATTCCCCATCAGTCTTTTTAAATTTCATAGCAGATTGTTTTAAGAATATTCATTAATTGAATAAAATGCCAAGATTGTCTGCTATAAAATTATGCAGAAGAGCATGTCTTTGCTAGCACAGCAAGGTTTGTTGTGATTCATGACTTTTGCAGAGTGCAAATGAGTTTAATTCTTGGAGGAGTTCTAAAAGATGCACTCAGAGACCTTCAACAGTAATAATAGTTCTCTATTTTCTTTATATTTAATTGCAGTAGTGGTTGAAAATTTGACTTCTTGGAATTATTTGCGCGTTATTAGCAGACTCGTTTTTTTTTAATTTTTAGTTTCTTTAAAAAGCATGTATAGTTTGTTTCTTTTATGAATACATCACAATTTTATTTCCTTTTTGTTCATTAGTGTTCATGGTGTTCAGAGAATGCAATCGGTGCTCACTTTTTTAATGGTTTGTTCCAGCGTGCTTCTATGTGATTTTGCATGTTTACTTTTTTACTGACCAGCAGCGGAACCTTTAGCAGATACTCATGGCTGCGGAAACCTGGTTGAAAAACACTGTATTGATTTCTCCACCTGCAGATTTAATGAAGTGGACAGTGGACGAGCCTTGCAGACTTTGCCTTTTACTTATAGACCCTCGTTTTATTGTGAGTGGATTATTATGTGCTTCAGTCAAGCAGTGCACATGCTTGTTTTTATTGACTGAGCGACTATTGTTTGATTGTTTAGGTCAGCAGACGATAGCAACAAGGCGTCAAACAATCCAGCTGCATTTGCCTTTGCAAGACTGCCTGAAGCTAGCAGCGATCACCGCAAAAAATCTCCGATGAGACATCGAAACGTCAGCAGCCCTGCAGACCAAGTGGCAAAGGTCGACAAAGAAGATGCCAGCGATCATGGAAGAAATGAAGATAAGTTGGCAGCAATTGACCATACTCTGGCGAAGGTTATGTCCGGTCTGAAAACAATCGATGCCATCGAACAGAACTCAGATGTTGGCGGAAATGAGAATTCTAATGTCAAAGGGAGTCAGAGATCCACGTTGAATGTCTCGATGACTGTTCCAATCATTGTGAAAACATCTTCGGCCCGCGAGGATCGCCAGAGTGAAGTTTCGTCTCTGGGGAGTTTCAGCCGCGGGAAGAAGAAATCGGCAACTTTACCGAAGTCTGGGAGTGTTGAGAAGATGTCGGGTAATTCTGACGAAGATCCCCAGATGAGGCATGCCGAGTCATCTCAGCTCGACGCAACTGAGGGTCAAAGTTCGTCAGCTTCGAGGTCAAGCTTGTTCAGGTCAGATTCAGAACCTCAGAGAAAAGACAATCTGATGTCGGTGAATGTCGTGTCCAGTTTCGGGCATCATGTACGTTACGATGCATCGAGCCATGCCATTCCAGCCGCTACTCCCGTCGTACCGAGCAGTCTCCATGCGGCACCCAGTGGAGCACCAGGCATCCCTCCTAAACCATCGACCGCCAGGAAACCCACTGTCCACTCCTCTCCGAAGCCACCGAGGCCATCTGCTGGAGGAACGGCTGGAAAGCCGGGAAAGAAATAGCATTTTGCTACTGGATTTATATTTCATTAGAATAACATTGCATGAGCTAACTACACTGTGTGAAATGGTTCATAAAATCGTACCATTTCTGTTTTTGTTGACTTATAGCCATCTGAACTTGTTTTCAGCATGTCCACTTGTCTGGAACATTTGCAACGCCTGGAAATTTTGCAGAATTTGTCAGCTGTCAAGGATTTTTGGGGAAAAAATTTTGTACAAGAAATCCAGTTTAAGGCAACATTAGCATTTAGCAGCACACTGTCATTACGCATTACTGTTTATGCAGTATTTTGCTTTGTTAAATGGTCAGTATTTACGATGTAGCTAACCACTGTTGGAGATGGGCAGTTAATTAAACTAATTGTAATTAGTTAGCAAGTTAATTAAATTTTTTGCTATGCAATTTTAATTTTAATTAATTTGCGAAGGAAACTATAATTCCAATTTACAGCTATATCTAACTTGAGCTCATTATAATTGTAATTAATACGTAGCAAGAGATGGCTGTTCTATTTATTTGGCTTTGAACTTGTACCAGTTTTAGTTCTAATTAATTAGCAGTTTCAGCAAATTAATTTCAGTGCTTAATTCTAGTGGTTAAGAGTGTTGAGGGAATTGTCGGGAATTTCAGAATGCCTTGTTTCTGTAGACCACTTGACTGAAGCTATCAGATTTACAGTTTGTTTCATTCCTGGGTGTCGTACAATCTGACTAAACGAGGTTTTAGCTTTTTTTGTTTTTCGGGTTTTTGTGTTTCTGTTAATCAGTGTATTGCTTATATTTAGGGACCAACTTAATTCACGATTTCACGGCCGTGACATTTTCCATGAAATTGGCCTTCTACCGTGAAAAACGCCGATTTCCGTGAAATCCGTGATTTTTCGTGAATTTTAGCACTTTTAGTTTAATTTATGACAATTCCAGAGTTTTATCAGCAGCTTTTGTACTGATGTTGCTGTTTGCTACGTGTCGCACTTCAGCACTAAGTAGTTGGCATTAACTGTCTCGAGTCTTGACTTAGTGTAGTAAATATTCGTTGTTCTGAAATTTCTTCGTTTGCATTAACGCAGCGCCTCGAAATAACGTCTGTGGGGCCTGTGAATTTTCCGTGAATTTGCGAAACTCTTTCCGTGAATTTTCCGTGAAATTTGACACATTTTAAAAATTTTGCCGTGAAATCATGCATTTTTTTCCGTGAATTTGGTTGGTCCCTACTTATATTCCACATAGCTACCGTGGAATAGCCAGGAATATGGCCTTTACAGTGCTATATTTCCACACCGTGTAGTGTACGATTGTTGTGTTTTGTGTCTGTTTTTTGCACACCCTGTGATAGTCGTGCATGTGATTCTGATAAGTGCCTACCTGCACTGTGTGTGAAAATCAACGACTCGCGACATAATAAATTTAGCTGCTTAGTAATCTTTCCTTTATAGCAAACATAATAACATTGCTTCGATGGATAGGCTATTAGTCAGTTTTTTTGGTTTTTACACTCCCATGTAACTACACTGCCTACACCTAATATATTTTTAGCTCTTATGCCCCCTATTGTCAGCACTTATGTGATGAGCTTCTTTCATTATTTGCAACTTGACACTTTCCTGCTGACTGCAATGGTTAAATTAGTAGTTGATTTCTTAGATTGCTTGTTGAAGCAAGCGTTAAATTTTTTTAAAGTTCGTCTGTGACTAACTGAAATACACTGAATTACTTACTTACATAGGTTTCTTCCTGCAATTCTTAGCATTTTATTGAGGTATTTCAGTGATGATTATGAAAGCTACAGCAATTCTAAATCTTTCTGTTTTTCATTGCTTCACCCTGTTATGTTAGTTTCATTGCTTTTTTGTTGTTTGGAAATGTTTGTTGTCACGTGTAACAACCAGATATACTGTTCTGTGATTTTCTTACTGTGCCTTGAATATGTTGTCCGTTGTCATCATCTTCATTATTGTAATAGCTGTTAAAACCATTAATTAATTATTGATTATTATTTTTAATTATTGTTGTAAATATTGTTCTGTTGCTGTTGTTGATACGGTTGTATGGGTACAGTTGATAATGTGCACTGACGAACTCGGTATTGTAGTGAAAGTAGTTTTCACTAGTGGTGTCCTCCACTCTGCCAAATTTCAGCCCGTCTGAAATTTTTTTTGTATCCGAAAATTTTCCTCCAAAACACTAAATTTTGGACTGGAAATCTCCATTTTGTGGAATTTAGATGCAACATTGAAATTTCTAGCAGCCATGATCTGTTTTGTCGGAAATTGGCAGCTGTATGTCAGAGAATTGCAACTTTCTGTGCTCTCTACTTTCCGAACCAACGAAGCCGCTGGTTTTCGTATCTGATAATTAGCGCCCACATTTTTCTATGGGCCATGGAATTTCGAGCCGAGCCGCGGAATTTACCCTTTCTCGCGGAATTTTGATATTGCCGCTGAATTTCGTTGAATTTTGTTGAAGTTGAGAAATGACCGATGATTAGTACGATCATCGGCTTGATAACGTGATTAGACTATCTATATCACAGAGAAAAATCAAACTAAACTGCCTAAAACTGCGTCCCTCACAGCTTGTGCGATAGCAACAACCTGTTGTATAAGCGATGTGCCAGGTCAATGGGAAGGCCGAAATTTTGACCCCCCCACAGCTCCCACATTTTTTAACCGATCTTAATGAAACTTGAAACCAAGAAAGATATCCGGGATATGACCCCACATGCAAAATGTGGTTGATGTGGGACGACGGGAAGGGGGTCTGCATATGGAGGACATTTTCCGTTACTTTTGTGTTCTATCCTTTTTTGTATTCTTGCTCACGCCTACAGGTCACACCAGAAGACCCATCACGACCGTTTATGGCTCAAAACGCGTGTTTCCGCGTAAGGTAGGGCCTTTTGGGGGTCTCGGTGATAAAAAATAATGTTTGGAGGTCAAAACTCCCCAAAAACATGATTTTGGGGGCCTGAATAGGCATTTTAAGCCAAATTTGTGGAATTTTCGAATCGCGATATCTCAAAAAGTACGCACTCAATCAACACGAAATTTGAAGGGGAATTTCAGGTGCACAAATGGACTTCGTGGGTGGTCCAGCATTACAAAATTATAATTCAAGATGGCGGCAGCGGTGAAGCTTAATATATTTTGGCGACACACGTCATTCTACTGTTTGTGTTGTTTTTATCCATTCTTGCAGGCAGACCATAATGTTTGCCTACTTTTTAGAAGGAGACGATATTGTTCTTTCAACTTGTGAAGTGATGTGTTGACTGAATGGCTTTTTAGTGAACTGGCTTTAATCAGTATTTAAGGATTAAATTAAAACTAAATTCAGTGAGTTATAGTCATTAACTTTTCAGTGATTAACTTCGTAGTTGGTCATTAACTTGCACAGTCCTAATTTGTAGTTAATTTTTCTGCTTATCCGTAATTCATCGAGCACGAGTAGTATGACGAGCATTTATTGCATTTTGATCGATTTCTGTTTGTCCAAATATTGCTGTAAATATTGTTGAAATCGTATTTGAGATATGTGTTCAAGCTGTTCAAGTTTTTTGTTGCATTTCTGTTTATTTGTTGTATTGTTTGAGGTTGCCTTTGTAATTGTATTTTTGATGCTACGTGACAATCTGAAGATGAAGTGCATTGTTTTTTCTGCTTGCTGCAGTGTTTGAATTGCCGGGTGGTTGGGGAGTCGAACCTCCCCCTTCAACTGTTTTCTCAACCCCCCTAACACACTGTCAAATTATGTCAGCTTCGTACTGTATACATACGATTTACATCACAATTTTGTTCGGTCTCCGACGATCGAAAAGTTCAACCCCCCAGCTGATTTTTCACAATTCAGACACTGGCTTGCTGAAACATATTAACATTGCCCTATTGCTGTTAGAATTAACGGGCTTACAATTGTATGACTGACATTCACATTTTCCGTGAAGTTTGGCAGTATCATTCATGATAAAAATTGTTTGTAAAAGTCAGTTTTCCATGAATTTCTATTAGTTTGTGTGCGTGTGTGTGAATATTAGGCCTGTATTTTGTAATGTTATTTTACAGTGGCGTAGCCGGGATCTAGTTGTAGTGGGAGCACTTGAAGGGTGAGGTATGGGGAGGGGTGTCTTTTCCCCACGGGGCAGGGGCCCCCAGACAATTTTCGGATTTTTTTGTGTGTGAAAATGATGTGTTTTGATGCATTTTGGCGCTATTTTGAGTAACTGAATAGGCTGCTAGCAGGCACGGGTTCTCATTACTACCTCTATGGCTGCGCCAGTGTTAGTTTATTACATTACTGCAAGGAATACAGAGCATTTTGTTAGTTTACATTGATTTCACAAATATCTTGTTATATTCAGACGGGGACAGTTTCCCCACTCATTCGCTCCATTTTCACTGTTTACTTTACAGCGTGCCTTCACTTACATTTGGTGTTAATGTTTGCTGTGTTCAGAATATGGGCGTATTGGAATATTCTTAATAGGCCTACTGCCGTTGGATGTCTGGTTTAACAGCGTGCGGCCGCTTGTCTATAGCATTTAATTGTCGCCTTCGATTTGCCTTGTAGCCTTGTATTGACATGTTTTGTAAAGTGAATGTGAAATTGAATTCGTTACATTGAAGGTTGAGATGTAAATATATTGTATTCGAACAGCTTCGTCATGCGAATTGTTTTTACAGCTCGTTGGCATAGCTTAATAATATGCAGTCAGCCACACTGACCCATTCATTTTATTTCGTACAACTATATAGGTTCCACGGGCGAAATGCAGCAGACAACGTAAGACATGTTGGACCCATGCTGCATCGATATCCGATCATTTGGCAACGTTTCAAGGAGATCGGCCGAGAGCGAGAGGTCGGACGTCGAAGATTACGCGCTAAATAACAGCTTTTCCCCATTTGGGGGGAGGCGCCTAATTTTTGGACATAAAATACATCGTCTAACTGCATCCATTTACGATCATAGCAAAGTTTTACAATGATCGGCCGTTCATAATGCCGGAAAAAAAGACATCAGTTGCAAAACAAGAAAAGCCGCTTCTGCTAGCTTCCGCGTGTACAGGTGGCTTTAGAATTGATTTCTCCAATGAGCGGCACGAGTTTTTCACTAGTTAGCGAAAGTGATCAGCACGGTGAGTGATCTGTTACGTAACTGTCAACAGCATTAATCTCAAGAGATCAGAATGCTATGCTCGCTAATTACATTCATTAACGCATGCCACTGTCTGTCCGTGACACGTGACGCCGTAGCAACTGCCTGGCAGGCATTTTGTCGCTATTCCTGCTTGTCAAGCGGATGACAGGATGGCTCCATGCGGTCTATTATAGGCGACATCGCCAAAAACAGCGATGCCGCGGCTATTGCGGCAGACGTTACTGTAGCGTGGTCTGTCTGTCCGTATTTCGCAATCATGCACTCTGTTAAAGTCGTCGACGGAATGAAATGCCATTTGTCAGGGACACTCTTGTTGCCCGAAGTAGGCCTGTGTTAAACACTCCTGTTCCCTTTGAGAAAGAAGATATTTGGGGGAGGGTTGTCAGTCTTAAAGTTAGCCAGCCACTGAGAACTTTGTTTAGGCCTAAGGGGCGCTTTACAAATTTACGGATTGGCGGATCACTGAATGATTATTTAAAACCAAAATCATTAACGCTGTCATTACAAACACACTGTCGGAGAATACTTCGCAAGACAATAGGCCTTTATAGCCCGCAATTCGCAATGAACATACAGAAGGGCATCACGTGCAACAAACGCTTGTATTCTATACAGACACAAGCATGCTATTAAATCTAAGTAAACCTACCGTAATAGATTTAGCGCAGGTACAGGCGTTCCACGGTCCACAAATACATTTGTGGAGATGGTACATATACTACACTGTGTCCCAAAAAAAAACATCCCCGACATTTTCAACTGTATCTTGAAAACCAATTGTCAAATTTTAATAATTTTTGGCACAAATATTCCTGACACAACTTGCCATCAAATGACCGTTCAGTTTTCCACCTCACCCAATGTATGCTTCTGCACTACCTAGGGAA
>Ga0056128_1008572_pt1 | contig 12873 bp, 8 predicted proteins | sample WorMetLIZISLAND2_FD_71113 | JGI IMG/M metagenome (GOLD analysis project Ga0056128, IMG submission 71113) | Marine gutless worms symbiont microbial communities from Max Planck institute for Marine Microbiology, Germany - Olavius geniculatus... ...
CCGAATATTAGCGGATCAAGTCAGATAATTGACGATTAAACGTGGCGATCTGCAGTTCGTTGCTTATTCGCACCAGAAACATCGCTTCACGTCGCCGGTCAGAACGGCAATTCACGCATTAAAGTGAAGTTCCAGGCATGGCGATTAGTCACTACTGATCCATTTATACTGTGCGTGGTGTTTTGTGAAGAAATAAAATGGACAGACGCTGCCATATAGATTTGCGATAGAACATATTTTTGACAGCAGACGATATCGTTGATATCGTTGCTATGACGACGTTTACTGGCTATGGCATCCACTCGCAGCGCATGCTGGGTAATTTAGCGCAACACCGCAAATTGAGCTCACTGTCAGCCAATCAGATTGGCATAAAGTAGGCTCAGTTGACAGCTGATCAGCTAATCACCGATCACGTAATTGGAGATCGAAAATGCATGGAAAAACGAAACAGTTGGTTGACGATCAATTCTGAACATGAAGTTGATCGGAGATCAGTAAATCGGAGATAAAATTTGATTTGATTGGCAATGGAAAAACTGGACCTTAGAAAGGTACATCATTCATTAGAAGTTAGTTGGTATTCTTGCAGGGTATGGTCGTCGAATATCGCCAGAATCGACTCGCAAAAAAAGTAACTTTTTTCGATTTTCAGGTTTTTGCCAAAGTCGCTGTGTAACAGCCAGGCGACTGAAATTTGGCAGAAATGTTCATAGCTGTTCATTCTAACATAATCTGCACTTTAACCCAGATTGCGTTATAAATGAAACTGCTAGGCAGCGCCAAAGTAGCCGCCACAGAGCTTATTCGCTAAAAAAACGAAGTCCAAAAACCGTTTTTTTCCAGTTATCTCCAAAACGAAAAACAGTTAATGAACGCAATTTGGCATGTTAAAAGAATGTATTAAGGCCTACAATCTAGTACAAAATGGGCCAATCGGTTGATAAATAAGCGAAATATCGATGATCGCTGGCGTTCATGTTCATTTTCGCTAATAACTGGCCGAAAATGACGATTGGGGCTCCAGCGCCTAAACCGTACACGCTAGCAAAAAGTGCTCGGGTAAGACATTAACGATCTTGGTCCAGACTATTGTTTGGCAGTCATGCGGAGAATCTATATTTTCAATAGAGGTCGCTGGCATTCACGAAAAGTCGGAATTCGCAACGGAACATGCGCAAAAATCACACTTACGGGGGTCCAGCTCCCAAACTGCGCCCCTAGCAAAAAATGTCTAATACAAATTTTGAAGTCTTAAGACTCGCTCCATCATATGCCGGCGACAGAAACGCGATATATTTCACAATAGTGTCACCAGGCGTCGCTGATGGACCAAAAAAGGCCAAAAGGGGGTCTTCTTTGGGGGCTCCTGGCCACGCCATTTTATAAGATATCTGGATTATTTCTTCACCAACTGCTAGGGGACGACCAGCGCTAACGAACGTGTGCAAAAATATTCTTCCCCACACACGATGGACGGGCTTGCGGCAACGGTGAACACTGCGCAAAAAATTGACGATTTTCTCGCCACATTTGGGGCCTTCAACCCCAAACCCCCAATGCACACTCCTCAAATGAGTCACGCTTTACGTTCAGGGATACCCAGTTTATCGTGCCTGGTACCAAAAATATTGGGCCACTTGCAGATCTTATGGGAGAATTTTTTCAATAATTGTTCAGAAATACCAAAAAAATTGGGTCAGATATGGGGGGCGATTTTTGAGAAATGCGAAAATATTTAGAAATGCATACTCTTGGATAGAAAATTAGGGTTAGTTCCCGACAACTTGGTGAATAAAATGGATTGATCCACCCCATAGGTTACGCCACAAGCTTCCCGGCGCAAGTGACCCCCCCAACATTGGGGGAATCACTTAACATTTGCCCCTTTGTCCCCATTCAATCGAGGCGGCCGAAATTTTGTCAGAAATCGTCCCCCTCTGAGGCGCTTTCGGAAAAAATTTTCAGCGCCCCAGCTCCCCTAATAGCGGGGATATGAGGGGTTAAAGAAAAAAATTCATTTCAAGCCCCCTCAAAATCCCTCCAATGTATTCGCCCAAAATTTTGCCCCTGACCAGTCCTCAATGTCCCATAAAAATGGCCAAAATTTGGCGCACGTAGCGGCCATAGCTTTTCATCTAGAGAAAAGATGTGGGTTGAGCGAATGCCAAGGTACTGCTTCCAGGAATTTTTCAAGCTCTGAGATAGCTTGACACTCCTCTCGCATGACAGGCCATAAGGGGAACATTATCACTTATATACAACATTTGGGGGGCACTGCCCCCTTAAAATTTGGGAAGGCAAAAAAACGTCTAAAATTTGGCGCGATTTTGGAAAACTTTCAACTTTGACCGCAAATATCTCAAGAACCAGTCATGATATTGATAAAGGGACATAAATGTCATCGAGAGCAATCCCTGTTGCATTGGAGAAAAAAATAGGTGAACTACTGTTTACTAACATTAAGATGTTGACCTACCCAAAATTGACTGTGCGTGCAATTTCGAACAACTTCAGTGTTCAGTCGCGCATATCTCCGGAACAGATCAAGACATCAACAACTGGAAACAAACTTGGTTTACTAACAAAAAAGTTATAGATGCAGATTCAAAGTTCAAAATTCAGCGTGATTTCGGGCAACTTCAAACGTTGACTGCGAATATATCTGGAGCGGATCGACATACCGAAAATTGATAACAAACTTGATTGACTGCCATCCCTCCCGTGTTGAACCAAAAAAATTTGGTGAACTTTGGTCCACTAACAAACAAGTTGCAGGCGCGGATGTTGACACAACCCAGGTTGTGTCAACAAAACGCAAAGTCGACAATGCGCATTTTGCGTATGCTACTGCATTTGACATCGGGCCACGTGACTTTGCTACGAGGTAAATTTTACCCCCCTCCCCCCCAAATTAACCCCCATTGGACTTATGGCTCTGGGCGGCCTCACATTGGGCTCTGCCCCATATTTCTAGTTAAGAAAATCTTGCATTGTATCACACGATCAAAGAAAATTGCCACTGTCGTGAATAGTTCGCGGATAGTTAGGCATACCTGAGCCGACAGAGACACTGTATCAAATCCGTTCATCACAACGACAAATGTACAGTATTTGAGTTTAGCGTTGCACGTTTGGCACGTTAAAATGCCAGTTGATATAATATTTTACAGTTATTTAATGCGGTCATATTAGCCTGATATTAAATCAAGGTAACGTAGGCCTACCAAAAGGATGATAAAAATTAGCCTACTATCTTCTGCAAAACACAACGAGGCTTGTGAGCATGGTGGTTGAGCGCTCTGTAGAATTGTACACTTATTCAATTGGCAACTCAACGACAAGAACATGTTTTGCAATTTTAATTCCGCAAAATACACCTTATTCCGCAAAGTTTTTCCGCAGGTGAAGTTGTGCAAAATACACTTTTTCGAAATTTCGCAATTCACATTTCGCAAAGTACACCTTTCCCCTTATGACACTTTTTCAGTACACAGCAATATTAGTCATTTTCAAGTACACCTTGTAACTGTGTCTGCATTTTGTTTTGTCAAAACCGAATGTGTGGTTATCTACTTCTGCACTGTCTAAATCACAGATTTAGAAGACATCGTCTCTGATTCACACATAGCATCGTGCGGTATCTTGTAAGTTGATAGCAGGTGGCTTATGTTGAAGACCAGCTGTTGTTTGATGTTTTACTCTTCGATTTGTGTTGAGTCATGTTGTGGTGTTGTTTGTAGTGGATACGGTGTGTCCAATGCGGCGGCCTATTCGCAACCAGTCTCACAGGCGTCGGCTGCGAGCTACACTGTTGGACAGCAACAGACGGCACAGTATGGTCCATATGGCAATCGTATTCAGGTATCTACATTGGTCTGCCCTAACTTGCTGTTTGGGCTATCTATTATCGTCCAGATTAGTAATCTAGGTTTAGGGGTAAGGATGTTGTCACGAGTCGGGGTTGTGACCAGAGGATTTTGCGGCTGATTGGCATGAACTAATGATATCGTTGTCACACTATGCGGTAATTTAGTGGTTCATGTCAGTGAACAGTGACCAGCAGTGCCACCGGCAGACATACCGCCACTCCAATCAGTCGTACTAGGCCTTCTTCTTGCGGTATTGCCTGTAGTAATGTACTTAGTATGTGTGTACATGTGTTATTGCTAAAAAAACAGCAGCGGTTAATACCAGCATCTATTCAGTTGTCTGTCTCTTTTCTTGTCCATTTGTCTGTCAATAACTTCGATAGTCAGGAATAGATTGTGATGACATTTTACAGATTGGTGTGTATGGCCAAAAGATGGAGCAGAAATGGGTAGAGATTCTGTATTTTAGAACATTACATGACACTGTAGAAATTAGTTTATTATTATTATCTCCACCAAGGTGAACGTAGTGAACATTGGAGGAGATTAAGAGTTTGGTAATTCTGTCCTTCTGTGTGCGTACATGATGACTCATAATAGCAGTGACGTCATTGTCACCAACAGCACAAGCAGCAACGCCGGCTATTACTTTTCTCTCTCTTTCCCCTGTCGTGAAGCGGCTCTTTCTTCTCCCTCCCCTTTCCTTGTTGTAGGGTGTAGTTGTAGGTGTATTAGTAGTAGTAGTAGTAGTAATAGTAATGTTTAAATCACTTCACTTGGCGGAGGTATACACTCTCACAAGTGACTTCTAGTTGTTATTATTAGTTAACACAGGTTCTTCTATATGGATCTGGATCGTATATTCACTGGTGTGCCATTTTTGAGCTCAGAAGAGCAAAGATTACTTTGACTAGAGTTACGGTTGTAGCAGCATTATTATAAATAGTTTTTTTCAAGCACTAATATTTTAGTTGCATGTGCATTTATAGGCGTATGACAGCCAGCAGAGTAGTTACTTGTCGGCCATTTCGGCTGCCAGTAGTGGTTATGGTGCCGTGGCGTCGGGGTATGGACAGTATGGGGGGTCAGCAGCTTCAGGTGACAGTGCATCAGCTAGCAAGTACCCAAGCCAGACTGCCTACTACCAGAGTGCTGCAGCTGAAACACCATCCTATTATACACGTTAGTTGCCATGATGTTTTCGCTTTGTTGCTGTGTAGTTTTATTATTAATATTACTTACTGTTGATTCAAATCCAACTTTGAAACTTAAATGGGTAGAAAAACGTTCGGAACTTGGTGCAAATGTTCCACAAGGCAGAAGGTAACCAGTGTGCTGTTTTTTTAGCTGAGAAGGTCCGGGCGAGAGTTAAGATCAGTATCGTCTAACTGTGGGTGGATGGATGGCTGCATAAAATGTTGGTCCAGAGTCGGCACATTTCTTTAGCCATTATAGACTAACTGCTGACTGTGTGTAGTTATGACAGAAGGGCAGAAGCAGACTGGAGAAGGTTCAAGAAGTGATATATGTTAGAGCTAATGCAATATCAGAATGGAAGGTTTTATATTTTTATTGTTATTATTATTATTGTTACCGGTATTATTATTATTGTCATTTTTAAGCCCCGAGTACTTAACTCCCAAGGATAGAAAACCGGTACAGAAAGTGTAAATGACAGTTGCACTAATCAAATGGAAAATTGCCTAGAATGAGACCCTTTGCAGGACCACGGACAGCAACAAGAAAATTGTGTCCCTGCTGTCCTCGGTGATGTTGGTGATGCGTCTCCCAATCTCTTGCACCAGTTCTGTGGCTTGATGACTCCACAAACCTGCTGTCTCGATAGCAACTGGGACAAAGATTTGTGTGGTTTCAGGTTTCTGATACCTCTGTGGTTTTGTCTCGGTATCAGTAAGTGTAACGTTCCATGTTATTGACTTATCTCTCTCTGGCCGATGGTATCATTGTTGCTCCATCTGGGCATTTTGCCATCATTTATCCATGTTGTGATAATTACTGTTATGTCATGTATTATTATTGCAGAGCTGACGGTGGGTCAGAAGCAGTCATCAGCTAAGAAGAGCGAAGGAGCCAAAGTGTCATCAGAATGGCAGAGCTTCAGCAGCAGCGGCGGCAGCAGTGCTCAGAAGAAGACCAGCGGCAGCAACCAGAGCTATTCATATCCTCCTGCTGCCACCACTTCGGCCGAGATGACAGGTTAGATCAGTCGCTTTCTCCTCAGTTACTGGCTACATTGTTTGTGCGACTGATGGTGGCTTAGTTGTTGCAGCACTAGACTTGCAATTCAAGAGGTGGCAGGTGCGACTCCTGCTTGATTTGCTGAAAAGTAACATAAGCAGGTTGTTCACACATAGATGTGTCTCTGTCACCAAGCAGCATAATTTGTGCCGGTCAAGGGGTGGTGATGCTTTATGGCTGGGAGGGTAATCGTTACTAATCGTAGGTCTGGTGTTAACTAAATGTGCATTCTCACTGGGCATGTTAACGCGCACTAAACGCCGGGACCATCTCAAGTAACTGTTCAATTAAGCCCTAGCTCACCCTAGAAGAGCGGATACATAACTAATTCAGTTGAGATGGTCCCCACGTTTAGCGCGCATTAACACATGTGACACGTGTTAACACGCGCAGTGAGAACACACAAATTAATGGCAGCCTACCACAGGGTGTATCACTCTACCACCCGCAGGCTGACTGCCTAAAGACTGGAATCAGCTGCAGATCCTGCGTAGACCACATGGTCACCTGTTACGGTACACCTGACACCAGACACTGATGAAATTGCCTACCTTAACCCCAGCCAGACAGGCCAGTACAGTAAAACTTCGTTATAACGGACTCGTTTAAACGTACACTGATTTCTACAGTCCCGTCAACTTCCTGTTTTTTAGCATAGGACGTCTGCTGGATATAATGTACTCGGCTATAACGTACCCTTGGTTATTACGGACGTCAGCTGCGGTCCGCAGACCAGCAAATGCTCTGCATACAACAGACTGTAGAATGGACCACCTGGCTAGCACAGCGCGATTGGATGGCGAGCATGAACACAATCATCAGATCACTCACACTGTCTTGCGTTAGACTGTAGTCATCTGTTTGTGTTACTGCACCTCATGTTTGATGAGTACGCCACCGCACCGTAGATGAGAATGAGAACGTGGAGAGCAACTGACCGACGTCGTCATCCGTTGCTGTAGTGACAGCGCCTGCTAAGCCAGATAGTGCTGCACCATCAGGTGAGGAAAAGGAGGGAGGCTCAAAGACCTCCCAGGTCATCTACGGGCTATGGAGGCCTTGGACACTTTGCAGCATTACCTGCTGGTCGTCAGCAATAGCAAGAATGCCCTGATGAGCTTAGTAGGCCTAGAGTACAGACTACACTGTATACTAAATGACCTGACGTCTGATAGGTGCATTTGGAATACATGCATTTGGATTGCTGATAAAAGTATGAACTGTGCTATTTTTGGTTACAATGTACCTCGGATACAACGTACTATTTTTTCCGGTCCCTAGAAATACGTTATAACGAATTTTTGCTGTATTTGATTCACTTACCCCTGGAGGGATGGAAGGCTGAGTTGACTTGGGTGGTTAGTTTAGTTTGTCTGTCTGTGGTTAGTAATATGCTGGCATGACATATACACTTTCCGCAGTAAGTAACTTCCGTATTAAATAAATTAATTAATAGAATATAGTTTTATTAGCAGTAATTGCTAGTTCATTATTTTCATTCTTACAGATGGCTGAAACGCTGTTGTAAATTTTTTATGTGATGTTAGTATTTATTAAGACTTTTATATGTGATATTTTTGGTGAGATTTAATGTAAAAGTAGAATGTTCAACACAGTAAGATGTGCACTGGGCTGGTTTGTTTTTGTTCGTTTTGTCTTATTAACAGTTAATAAGCGTGAATAATCAGTACCAAGGGTTGAGGCCTTGTTATCATGACAGTGCACAGTCTGCTGTCACTAGTGTTATTTTTTTGTTACTGTGGTTTTGCATAATGGTTTTTGGAAAAGGAGTTGTTTGCATTTTTGCCATTTTGCTATGACAGTTTTAGTCGATTTACTTCCCCTGTCCTCCAATAGACAGCATTATGAAATTGATGACTGTCTGAAGGATAACAGGGAAGATAATTAGAACAGCCAGACTGTGCGCTGTCTGCCACTGTCCCAAATAACTGCCAGTCTGCAATCAGTCTGGCTATTAATAACCTACTAGTAGTTGTTGTAGTAGAAGTAGCAGTTGTAATAGTATCAGTATTAGTAACGCTGGCTGGCTGGCATGGTGGGACAGGTCTAGACCGTGCGCTGTATGCCATAGCCGCCAACTACTGCCAGTCTGCGGCCAATCAGGCCGGTAACCAGACCTCTCAGACTGGCAGGGGCGGCGGTGGCACGCACCAGGCACGCCAGATGTGGTGGAACAAGAAGGGGAAGATGCCTGTGGACCCGTCTCAGTGGAAATACTGTGAACTCTGCAAGATGACGTGCCCCGGTGATCAGGTACCTCCGAACTCTCTGTCGACACCTGCTGCCCTCCCCTAAAACCTTTTCTGGGGAATCAAATACCTCCCTCATTTTCTCTCAGTCCCCCAGATCCGCCTTAGGCTCTTATCCCTTCCCACTGTGCATTCGATTCAAATATCATTATTCCCAGCTGTCGAAATTTTATTTTGATTTGTAGCACAAATTGTTGTACATTGATATAAAGTTTACCAGGCACTTCATTCAGAAATAAAACCAAAAGCACTTGTTTTTTGGCTTTCTTTGTTCCGGCAGGTTAGGCATCATACTTGATGCAGAAAGGATTGTTTTAAAAGTTTCTTTTGTGGTCCCAATTATATATTTTTCATTGTGGAGAAGGGATTACCAAGAGTTCACAGTTACTATCCATCTTCGGTTCCAGTGTCCGCATTTTTGTCCCTGTTTGATTTTGCAGTAAAAATGTGGCTAATATTTCTTAAAACTCATTCTGCATTTGTCATCCGTCTCCTAACATAAGATACTGCTTTTCGATACTTATTATTCCTTGCATAATTATTGACACCTAAAGATATCGTAGTTTGCTTAACATGCTGCAGAAACTTATGTCAGGTATGGTATTGTGAAGTACTTATTATGGTTTTAGTTTGTCTTAGCTTGACTTTGCTAATTGAGTGCTGGTATGCATTGCAAGGAATAATTTCAACTTTTACTACGAGTCGCTGTGCTTTGAAATTGAGACTGGTCTTTTTTCTGGCGTAGGCATTATCCACTGGCTGGTAGACATTATTTGTCAATAATGGGGGTGCAGGGAGGCATTAAGTTTTCATCTGGGTTTTTGATGCCTACTGTTATTAGAGAGGCATCGCAAAAATTGATAAAATTGAACCAAAGACACCAAATTCTTTTTCCAACCAGATCGGATTGAAAAACTGGACTTTCGCAATAGCATTGGAGCAAACGTATAACTTTCGTCTATCGATGACAAAAAAGTGATTTTTCATCCAACATTTGAAATCACGAAACTGCAACGTCAGTCGTTCGACCGCGGTCAGCGATTTGTGTTGACTTTGTGTATTCCGTGCTGTTTCGTTGCTATAGGCATACAAGCTTCACTTGGATGGCAAGATTCATAAGAAGAAAGAAGCATCCAGCGGGTCTTCGATGGTGGCTCAGCCGTTTGGCAAGAGCGGCGTCTATTGCGAGGTCTGTGAGGTTTCCTGCTCCAGCAAAGACGCTTACGAAGCTCACATCAGAGGAATCAAACATCAGAAGGTACACATGCACATGCTATACAGCTCATATGCTGGCACTGATCTTCATTTATTCAGCCTTCAGCCAGACACCAGTCTACGCTGCCAAACCATGGGACTAATAGTGCATCCTGCTCTGTGTCTGTTTATGCCCCAGCAATTAACCTCAGAGGGATGGCTAGGTTGAGTTGACCTGCAGGTAAAATTGCAAATATGCTGATGAGGCTCACATCAAAGGCATAGTGGTTTTTTGAGTTTTTAGCTGTCAGTTACAGTTCCAGTTACTTTCAGAAGGTAAATTAGAACAGTATAACACAGTGCACTTCACAGTGTAATCAAAATGGTCATTTTACACAACTTTTAGTCGGTGTTCAAACTAAGGCTTTATTACCTTCGCCAAGGAGGTAATGTTTTTGCCGATTTTTGTTTGTTTGTTTGGACGGATCTTTCTGAAATTGTGAGGGTATGTCGGGCGTGGCATAAACTACCAGTGTTTCAATTTTGGGCGTGATCCGGCAGGAATCCTGGATTCTGGATCACTTTTCATTACCATTGCGTTAAAGGGGGCATAAGGGAACCGCTGGCAAAGCGAAGATGGTGATGCCACCTGGCGAATAGCTTTGCCTTGGCGGAGGTACCTGCGGGCTGTGACTGCTTTCTAGTTGATAGTCTAATCTGTGAGTTGTTAATCCTGGAATAAGGGAGGGTTCGTAGTTGTATGGGGTCAGCAGTGGTACTGTTAGATAGGACAATACTGTGCTGAATTTTTTCAAGTTATTTTTTTATTTTTGTGGAAATCATTAGAAGTCATTAAATTTGTTTCGCATATTGAAATGAGTAGTATACTTTTAGTTTGAACTTGGACATAAATCCCTTATCCAGTCAAATTTTCCTCCCAAGGTGAGCGGTCTGGTTCATGGGTTAAGATACTTTGCTTGTATATACACCATGTCCGGAAAAAAGAGTGTGCACTTTTTCCTGATTAACTTCAACAAATGTAAATTTACTTTTATAATTTTTGGCACACATTATCATAATGATACGCTTTACTAAAAACATCCAAAACTTATCTTCAGAATTTACTTCTTACTCAAGTATAGTTAATGTGATCATGACGTCATGGCAAATGTCATTTTCGTGGAAAGATAGCATCTAAATGAGCCTCTGCAATATGAAAACAGGAAAACTACTGAAAGAAAATTGCAGTAAAAAGCTTGAGACATTGTTGGCATAGAAATAAGTTACTTTTTGTCAACATTTTTTAACCTAATCTTGATTTTTGCCATGCACCCTCACGTGCACAACGGGAACATCGTTGTGTAGCAGCCATTATCAGCAGGCAGCATCATTTCTGCAGCATGCATTAGCATCACGGCAGTGTACATTTGTAATAAAGTTGTTGACTCAAAAGCTGGTTATTAGCAAGTTTAGTCACTGTTGCTGACAACTAAGGGCGGGTTTCTGGATCTTAACTGGCCGGTCAAGTTAGCATTAACTGGTAGATTTGCATAACTCGCGTTTCCCGTTGCACTAACCAATGGCTAAAATCGGCCAGTTAGCTAACCGTCGATCGTAGTTTGTAGATAGTAGTATTTAACGCAACTTTTGTACCATTTTGCAAGCAGTTAATTGAAGAATGTGACTATAAAATGATTTTAACATAAAAACGCACGAGGAGACGTTTACTGCTACAAATTTTACTACAAAATCCATTCATGAATGGACAAAATGGCTGTCCGCAATTGCTTGGCTGGCTCGTAGGCTGGCTGACGCACTTACACTCATTAATATTCATGACGCCTGCCTGCGCTAGGCGGAAATGATTAGCACTGTGCGCATCGTTGCTAAGCAACTATAGTTTACCATTCAGTTAGCTAATGGCCAGTCACGGTTTTGTTCAGAAACACGCACAAACTTAACTAGCGAGTTACAATTAACAGACGGTTTGCTAACTGATCAGTTAACTAAAAGATCCAGAAACCAGCCCTAAGGCAGCTACAGGCAAAAAGACTATTTTTCTGCATTTTCATTTATTTTGATATGGATGAAGTAAAGTAAGAATACGAAGACTGTTTTAAATAAATTAATTAATAGAATATAGTTTTATTAGCAGTAATTGCTAGTTCATTATTTTCATTCTTACAGATGGCTAAAAGGCTGTTGTAAATTTTGTATGTGATGTTAATATTTATTAAGACTTATGTGACATTTTTGGTGAGATTTAACGTAAAAGTAGAATGTTCAACACAGTAAGATGTGCTATGGGCTGGTTTGTAAAGTGGCGGTAAAGTGGCGTCAGTATTCGGACAAAGTAAACTATCAGTACACTGTCAGTTGCGCATTACTTTTTCAATGTTGCCTACCAAAAATTATAAACGTACGTTCAAATTTGTTATAACCAAAACACTCTTAGCGCTCAGATTTTGGTACCTCTGTTCAGTTCAGTGTTTTGATTCAGGGTTCTTGAATCCAGATCCGGGTCATATATGCATCGATGCTGTATTGAGTTTGTTGTTTTTGCCATGTGGCAGCACCACACTCAACACTGATTTTCTGATTGCTGTCATTGTTAGTCGAAGCTGACTGGATGTTTGTTGACGCTGCCATTAGGTGGTGAAACTGATGACGAGGATGGGTAAGAGCATACCAGAGCCCAAGACTGTCACGTCGTCACTGTCGGCGGCTGCTAAGAAACCCACGTTAAACACTGCAGCTGGTGCTAGCGCTGCAGCAATGAAGAAAGTCTACTGCACTCCAAAGATCACGTTTGTTGGTGAGACAAGACACTGGGTCACTTCACTTTTTGACTTTGGACTTTCGCTGAGCAAAAGCTAAAGCTGAACGCTAAAGTCTGTACTTAGACCACAGTTCAACTAAACTTTGGTCTAAGTCTACTGACTTAGACCAAAACGATTAAAAATGGCAGAAAACAGGTAAACCTAACAGGAAATAAATCCGCCATTTATGCTTGGACTTGCTTATTTAATTGCACCGCGCATGCAGATAACGAAATTACGTAACATCTGACGTCATTGCATATTTATTACGGCGTTTATTTTTGATACCAGACTGCTTAAATTTACTAAACTATCCGTACGCATAGGACTGTAAATAGCCGCCATGTTTTCGCTCAGCTAAAGTCAAAAGTTGAAGTGGATTCAGACTCAGCAAAAGTTAAGCCCTAAGGGCTAAAGCTATCTCTTCCATGCAAATCGAACCGACTTTAGCCAGGTTAG
>Ga0056128_1008574_pt1 | contig 12871 bp, 7 predicted proteins | sample WorMetLIZISLAND2_FD_71113 | JGI IMG/M metagenome (GOLD analysis project Ga0056128, IMG submission 71113) | Marine gutless worms symbiont microbial communities from Max Planck institute for Marine Microbiology, Germany - Olavius geniculatus... ...
GACGACCAGTCAGCATATCCCTGCGGCTGCTGCTGCTACACAAGCCTTGGATGCTGCTGATCGTTTTTCAACGGCGAATGAGCGGAGCCTGCGTAGACTATCTGCAAGTCTGCAACTGCACTGCAGACTAGGCCTACCGTATAATGATGCTGATTACTCACCAAGACAGAGAGAACATGTCAGGTCACAGTGACTGGCTGGCTGTCACGTTTGTATCGATTGCGCCAAAACGTGACACCCTATTCACCTACAATACAATATCATAAAATTTAGATTAAACATGCCTACGGCACCACACAGTCACTTTACAGTCAATAGCGGAAAAGAGAAAAAACAAGTGCGTCTTAAGTTTAGTCTTAAATGTTCGCTAGCACTTTAAAAACGTCACTCCTGGTGGCAGACTGTTCCAAGTTCTTGCTACTGCAGTGCGACGGGGAACACTCGGTCGCCGACCAGTGCTGAGGTCGATGACGAGCGCAGGCGTTGTCGACCAGGAAGTCTAGCGACAGGCTGTAGAGCGTCAGCCAAGTTACCTTTGCCATATTTAACGAAAAAGCGCCAATCGGACTACTTTGATGCTTTGGCCGCCGTTGACGTCTTAAAATTTGGCCTTGGCGCTTTGTTTTCTACATTCTAAACTCATTATTATAAGAAATAAATGTACAAAACATCAGTTTATACACTTGTTAACGGCGACATGCAATGACTGACACATCGAAAACAGCAAAAATCATAAAAAGGTGATATCACTCATCATCACATCGTCTAACTATCAATGTGCTGTTGAATAATATCACCTTTTTATGATTTTTGCTGTTTTCGATGTGTCAGTCATTGCATGTCGCCGTTAACAAGTGTATTAACTGATGTTTTGTACATTTATATTTGCTGTTTTATTACAATAAAAAAGTTTTTATGTTGATGGTCAATTATAAACCATCTGCTTTCTACGGCCATAAAGACACCGAACCTTAAATATTTTGAGGTCACGATTTTGATCTTTAGGAGTCACGTGACGTCATGGGAACGTGACCATCGGACTCGACGAGGGCACTTTCCTACTGGTGGTCAATGATGAGCATGCGCCTATCTTGCACGGATACGGAGATACGGGGCTTCAAAGATTTTGGGGTCATGAGTTTGACTTTTTGGGGTCACGTGACGTCATCGGGCACGTGACCATTGGACTCGGCATATGTGGTTTCCTATTGGTGGTCCATTAGAACCATGCGTCTATCTTGCACCGTTACGGAGATATAAAGCCTCAGAGTTGCATTTGCTATGTTAAAGGTCAAAATTTCACTGCCCATGCTTCGTGTCACGTGACCTGAAGGCAGGTGATCCAAAGTGACCACATATTTGGAATTCCCGAAGTCATATTGTCTATTCATTATACAACTTTTGTGGGCCTACAATGACGAATAGGGGCCGTTTATAGGTGAAATTTTTATACAGGAGCGTTTTTGGCCAAAAATTTCTGTCCGTTTTTGGGTCCAATTTTCGACTTTGGACGGATTTTTCAGGGGTTCCCGAAAAGGTTTGACCCTTGCGTGAGGTCGCGTTGTCTGAGCTATCGCGCGTGAAAATCCATTGGGCGGTCTGACCTGTAAGTCGGTCAACAAAAAAGTATACTAGAAAAAAATTTCGTTATATTTCACCCATTTGCCTAGAAGTCCCCAATAAACGGATTTGCACAAAATTTTGCACAGGGGGTCGTCTCGCGGACATAATCACCTGTTTCAAATTTTGTGCCGATCGGTTGAGGGGTTTCGAATCTGCGCGGGGTCAAATTTTACCATTTTCTATTGACTTAGCCGGTCGCTATTAACACAGGGCTGCGCTACCGCGCGCCTGTTATTAAAATTAGTGATTTGGGCGACGAAACTACGGTATACTGCAGAGATGCTATTTATGGAGCTGTTCGGCACCGCAGTCGGTCCATCTAATTAAAGTATTGATCCCAGTGCATGGCAGGGCCGAACCGGGCCAGCCATGCAGGTGCCTATAGCCTATGAGACTGAGCGTCGTTGAATGTATAGTGTCTCTTGCCGTGCAAACTATAGCACTCGCGGCAACCCCGCAGGTTCATTAGTGCATAGGCGCACAGGTATCCGCACATAACCCCCACCGGACATAACCGCTTTCAGACAGATCCCTCTTACTGCCAAAAATAACCACCTCTATACTAGCAGAGTAGGAAAGCTTTAACTTTCAAGTTTACACCTCTCCATTCCGTTGTCTTCAGGAAGGGTTCTGTCCTACCCTGTCAGAAGATAGAGGGTTGACGTAGAACTAAGGGATTATATGCGGGAAGGGTTTGTCGTGGAGGGGGTCTTGTCATCCATTTCCAGCCAGCAGCTAGCGCCGAGCTGTGATTGACATTCCGACAAACAATATAAGCCTATCACTGTCAGGTTATTAATCGATTGATTGCGTGGCCGGCGGCCGCCTCGTGTCAGTTTGCGTTATAATCACAGTGCTGCAGCACGGTACTGCTGCGACACTGTTGTATGTAGGTCTTACCCACCTCGGCGTCGACGGCTTGAAGCATTTGTACGACTGACGCTAAGATTATTCATTCCACTCACTCGTCGACGCATTGCAGTTTTTTTTCCGACGGCGGCGACTCGACAGTTTTTCGACGGCGATTGCGAAAAGGTCGATTTTAAAATTTTCTTGGGGCCACCGACGTTGTGGGCTTCTTGGGAAAAAGGGAGAAAGATTCCGCGATGACAAAAGCACACGGCATTGATTGTCTCTTTGTTGTGTTCTAAGTAAACCTAATTTAGACACATCACCCAGTCGACCTATAGTTCCTGTCGTCATCTTCTTCCTCCAACCTCTGATTAACAAACTTATTTTAAAAAAATATTCTAATAAATAAACACTAAAAAATCAGCGATTGCGTCATAAAACTGAACGTCAAATGCGACGTCGCCGGCGCGGAAAAATATTCGACTGCGGCGTGACTGGTAAGTCGACGACTTCGACGCCGTGGAAATTCGACGCGGTAAATCGACGAAATTCAACGGCGCCAAAGTCCACTGTAGGATAGTTGTAAGTAGGGTTGCCGAACAAATATGTTAGATATTTAGGCCCTACCCGTTTTATTTTTTTGGTTTTAAAATTGGAATTAATACTTGGTACACATGGCAAAATTGGATAAATGGTATTTAGACCACCTACACATTTTGCCGAAAATACCACTATTAACCCAAATTTTAGGACGAAAAATTTCCTTACAAAAACATAAGCTCCATAAGCTCACCTCTCGGGGATTTGCGTAAAATGCTATTTTTACATTAATAACTGCTATTTAGGGCAAAATTCAGTACATATTTGATTGATTGATTGATTGTTAACCTTGCTAAGCTGATAAAAAAACTAATCTCGAGCGAACTGCGTAAATTCAAAACGCTGCAATAATTCGACATCATTTCCGTTAAGGGCCGTTACAGTATAGGAACTAAAGCAAAAACACAATGACATTGTGCTTGGCAAAGACAGTAATTGTATCTCTCTCTCTCTCTCTGTCTGCTCTAAGCAGATGTACGTTCGTTGTGGCGTGTTACGGACAGCTGTTAGTTTTACATTCATTCACTCTCATTACTTGTCGCGTCTGTTTTCGTCAGCTCAGGATCGAGTCATTAGTCCGTTGACAGCCAAATTAGCAGCGAAATTAGTTTCAACAACACTAGAACTGTCATGGCGAAGGCTAACTGACCAAGACCAAAGCCACAGTGTCAAGGTCAAGGGCATGCAACGCCGTCGTGGGTTAACGAAAAAGGCGAGGGAAAAATAATTGCATTTTCTGCGAGACACTACAAATTTTTTGACCCAATTTTCACAGACAGAAAAAAAGATAACGAATGTTTTCATAGTTTTAGTTTTGCCCCTGTATTTCCCAAATGCGGTTTTATCCTCAGTTTTTGCTTTTTAGACAAGAAAGTTTCGACACCAAAAAGGCTTAGCGACAGCAGAAATTCTATGGGTGAGAGGCAGCTGCCCCTTTCTTGCCCCTGCCACGGCGCCAGTGGTGACATGAACCAGTAGACTAGCACCAGCACCAGCAGGTGTGTTAGCAGCAGCAGCAGTAGCGACGCGATCGTGACAGCGCATGCGTGTTAGAGCTGCAGGCTGCGTAGTGTACACTCGAGACTGACAGCGTGTATACGAGTATACGACTCGACACTCAGCAGTCGTCACTCAGCTACTACCACTAGGCCTACTACTACTACTACTACCAGTAGTAGTAGTACTGTAGTTGTAGTACAGTGTACTCTAAGGCCTATATAGTATCTATACGACTCAGCACTCTGCAGCAGTCGTCGCCCAGCGGTAGGTCTTGTCGCAGCGATGAAGCGCTGAATGCGCCGATCCTCCTATGTCACTAACCATTCGCAGGTGTCGTATGCATGTATGTAACACATGTACGAGCGATGTCGCCACTACTGCTGCTGCTGCTGCTTCTGCTACAATACGTCGCTGTGATGAGATCAGGTCGTGAACACTAAAGACTGACTGCAGGATGACGTCGAGCGGCGCTGCATGATGTATGCCGGTGTCGAAACGGCCGTCACTCTCAGTCTAACGGTTCTCATCATTCCCTAGCTTCACGTATGTAGCTTCATTTCATCACACACTTTTCTCCACTACCACCATTACAGTCATCACTACAGCCGTCATCATCATCTTTATCATCTTCAGGCATCTAACGGTACTCATCATCGCTACTAACGTGCTCATTCTGCTAATGCTCTTCACGACCGATATGCTGGCGCTACTCAACAAACATTTCTTCGTCTCTCTCACGCTGGCCGATCTTTGTGTAGGACTGTTCGTAACGCCGTTCTCCGTCTGGACGACCGTCTTCGACCGGTGGATTTACGGCGACCGCTTCTGCCACGTCGAGGCCTACCTGGCCGCCATCCTCTACATCGCTTCCGTCTACAACAACAACAACTACTACTACTACTACTACTACTACCAATTGACTGTCCTGTATACATCGCGTCCGTCCACTCGCTGGCCTGGCTCAGCGTCGACCAGTACGTCGCTCTGCGCAAGCCGGACCGTCACGCCAGTATTATGACAACTGCGACACAACGTAGACAAAATTAACACAACGAATACAAACTGAACGGGGACAAACAGATGGCTGAAATCGACACAATCATAGGAGACAGCAAGTATTATGACAAGCACGCGGTCGAGCTGCTGGGTGGCGTTCGTCTGGGCGACTGCTGTCGGCTTCTGTTTGTCTCCGTTGTCTCTGTTCCAGTTCAAGGGGTGTATAGCTATAGTTGCTGGATATACCCACGGAGCATCGTTTTTTTCAGTCTGTCTCCGTTGTTCGGCACGTCGACGGCGCGCTACTACGCCGAAGCGTACGTCTGTGTCGTCGACTGGTCGTCGCAAACTGCTTATTTTATCACTGCCGCTGTGCTGCTGGTGGTTCCGCCGCTCGTTGTTCTCGGGTTCGCCAACGTCTACATCTTCACGTCCACCTACGACCGCGACAAAGCCGCATACGACCGAACGTCTTTTGAGCCGCCAGTCGTCAGGCGTGACGCGCAGGCCACTGGGGCAGTGCTGCAGGTCACAATCGAGTCCACCAGACCAGAGCTCTATGTAAGCCTACTACTAGCTTACTATTGCTACTATACTACTACTACTACTACAGATGCACGCGGTCGACCAGAGCTGTATGCGGTGAACGTGATAGTCGGTTGGGTCTACGTCGTCGTCTGGATGCCATGGTGCATTCTGCAGCTGCTGTCGTGCACTCGGCGATGTTATACTGATGCCAGAATATGACCAGAATGAAAACGAGACCAAAGCCAGTAGTGTGACGCCTAGAACGAACGAGAACAATCACTGAAGAGGACGAGGCCAGTGAAATTATCAGAGTAGGCTAAAGTTTAACATTCAGCATAGGCCTACGCCGTAGCATGCAGTTGTGGTGCATTCTGCAGTTGTACTGCTATATGACTGCCAGTGTAGCAGCTACCGACCACACCGAACGGCCTGACACCGGTGACGTTGCTACTGCCAATACAACGTCTGGATCACCGGTAACGCACACAGGCAGCCTGGCGGCGCTGCATTTCTGGCTGACTTGGCTGGCGATCGGTAACTCTTTCTGGAAGTTCGTCGTTTATGTTATCTGTTTTCACGACTTTCGTACCGGGCTTAGGATTCTTTACAGCAATTACGTCGCATGTCGGTAGCAGCGGTCCAGTCTGTGCGTTAGAAATAATTGTGTAAGCTGATGTGAGCCTATCTAACATCTATCTCGAACTCGGTCGTTTATCTATTGTCTCCTTATCGATAATAATGATTGTCTCGGTTGGGCCTGTAGTAATATCAGTATCAGGTTGTACGTACGGTTAAGATTACAGTTTAGTAATAAGATACTAGTATACTTCGAACAATACTCACCTGACGAGCGACAGCATTCGTGCTGCCACCTGGAGAATTAGTGTACTACGTGCAATAAAATAATAAAAAAGAAAGGATACCCAAATTTGAGGCCTCCGTACGAAGGACTTCTTGTACGGTATTTGAAAAGTCGAAGCTTAAACGGTTAAAATCTTACGTTTCGTCTTAAAACATTCCATACACGTCGGGTTGTCCTAGTCTATCTTTAGTAAATGCGGTATAATTCACTGTTGAAATATGTGTGGCAACTTTATATCGCGATAAAATACTAAAACCACGCTTTTTAAAATTTTAAGGTCGTTGAAAGTCATCAAAGTGGGTACTCCTGGAAAAATTGTGAGCAGTGCTTGTTATGATGCAGCGAGTTGCTATCTGCAACCGTTTTCACGCTAACTTAGTATAGATAGTAACAGAAATCGCGCAATTTGAAGAGGTGCTCAAATTTGACGTTTTCATACGGAAAACTCCTAAAACCTAGGGGAATAAAATTTAAAGTGCTAAAAACTGCGTTTAACGCGCTGACAATTGTTTTACACATTGTCTTGGTCTATCTCCAGCCATTTCGGCTCAATTCACTCTTGAAATGTGCGCCGCAGCCTAAATTTGCAAGCAATCACTAAAACTCTTTATTTTTAGAGTTTAAAGTCCTTTAAGGTCATCGATGTTGGTACCCTCGTATAGCTCGTCAGCAGTGCTTGTTATGATTAGCAGAAATGTGTGAATATATTCAACCTTTTTACGCTAGTGGGTAAATAGCAACAAAATAACGATTTTTTGGGGTGGGGAGAGCGGTGCCCTTTTGACGTTCTCGTTCGAGTAGGCCTACACCGTGTTCCAAAATTAGCAACACCGCTTGCTTCAAGCACATCAAATTCAGTTTGTAGTTTATAGATTTCAACGAAATATCGTACAATGAACTACCTTGACATTTTTTACCATCATGCCTATTATAACTTCCGCATCTTACCGTGTGTCCTCAGTGTGACGTCATTATTATCTGTCCCATTGCTATGGTATAGCATGGGACAGATTATAATCACTTCTGTCATTCTGTCATTCTGTCTGTCTGTCTGTAAACACTCCTACTGCCGCAATTTTGATTCGATCTTGATGAAATTTTGCACAGTGATTTGGGGCCCGAAAAGTAAGATCGAGTTTGTTTGGGATAAAAATCTGATAACTTCGTCTTCTATTTTACTCCAATTTTTAAATTGGCATTACGGCCTATGGGGACTTCAAAGCGGTAGCCTATAACTCGGTCCCCGTAAAAGATGATTGCGCGCTGTGTTTACCTACCCCCTTATTTTCGTGGTCGGACAATCTAACGGTGTTATTTAAATTTACCCCCTAACGACCTTTTTGCCATAATAACCATTCAAAAGTTGCAAAATTTTGCATTACAGCCAATGGAGATTTCGAAGCGGTATAACTCGGTCACCGTAAAAGATAATTGCGCCCTGTTTGCACCTACCCCCTTATACGCAGCTGCTAGGCTATATACCTCGTGTCCTCGTTTCACAGAACGTATTTCTAGTTACATCAGAGTTTGTTCAAAATAGGGCTACGTTCAATACGTTGTTATTGACAGGGCAATTAAGCAGTGGCGTACCCGCTTAAGACTAAGAGGTCAAAGCGTCGAGGTCAAAGGTGGCCACTTTGAGCATAAACTTTAAAGACTAGTTCAAAATTGTTATCTCTGTGAACGTTTTAAATGTTGTAAAAATCTGTCAAGTATTAACGATTTTACACTAAATTATCTGTAGGAGTGTTTCTAATTTTGGGACACGGTGTAGAATCGCCTTACATAGCTATATGAAATTTTGTCACAGAATATTGAGTCTTTGCGGCAACCCACAGTGAAAATTTCGTGATCCTAGCTTGCGTCGTTTTTATACAATACAGCAGGCGGACACACTAACAGACGAAACACGGACGTCTCCCCGATAGCTATAGACGTGTGACGCAATGTGTGCTCTCTCTCGCGTAAAATATCGACATTAACGTTATTTCGTTGTTGCTTGTGACAGATTTGTCTATTTTTGGCTTTTGTCTTTTTTATATTGACATATTCACTGCGACATTTTAATTTTGCTATAACGGACTTAGTATGACAAGGTTTGTCAGTAGTGTATTACTATAGAATTTAACGTGATGTGATGTCGTTATTTAGAAATTTAACTGTTATAGCATTGAATGTACTGCTTTGGCCTGAATACGTCTTCAACAAAGTTAAGGAGTTTTGATTTTTTAAAAGTTGTTTTTTTTGCCATAAATAATTACATCGTCGCCATGATGTCAGTAGAGTTATTTTGATCTTTCAACAATATTTAGGCCCTAATGGGCAACTTGGAATTTTGTGATGATGAAAAGTCTGCATTTCTAAATATGTGTAACGATTCTCAAAACGCGTATAGGCTATAGGGCCCCTACAGAGCAACAACATCTGAACTAAACTAAACTTTACTTAATTTAGCAATATGGCGAGCAGTAAGCCCCTAATGCACCACTACTCGCCCGTTAGTCAGTTTAGTTTAAATCAGTTCAGATAATCGTTTCCGTCAGTTAAGTTCAGTTCAGTTATATCGCTTTGTACGCGGCTTCAGGCCACAGTTTCTCTAAACCAGGCAGCGTTTACATTCTGTAGGTTACATGTTATACACTGTGTCTCAAAAAACATCCCAGACATTTTCGACTGTGACTTGAAAAACAATGATCAGATTCTGATAATTTTTGGTACGAATATTCCTGACACAATTTGCGATCAAATGACTAATCAGTTTCCCACCTCACCAAACATTTGTTTTTGCACTATCTGGGGAAATCACAACCAGCGAAATATCACTTTTTTTGTTCAATGCGATATGATTGCTTAATTAACATGACGCGTAAAACACATTTTGTTCACATTTCTGACACTTTTGACGACATTTTATCCAGTTGTTCATTTTTCAACTGCCTGCAGTAAAATTGCTTGAAGTGTTGGCCCACTATGCGAACACAGGCAAGGAGACGCTTTCTCCGATCATTGACAGCAGTATCGATAAAGTTCTGTTCCAGACCAATCCAGGCTGTACCAGTCGCTTCTTGATTTTGCAATCATTCCTGAACTTCGTCTGGTAGACACACTGTTGCATGACAGTCAAACTTTGTAATAGTTTGGCTCACAGATTAGGATAGATGGAATTTATCGACGTTTTTTGTTCATTTTAACACGTGCTTGGTCTGCTTTCCCCAGGTAGTGCAAAAGCAGACGTTGAATGAAGTGGAAACTAAAACAATTATTTAATACCCAGTTGTGTCGGAAATGATTCTGCCAAAAATTATTAAAATCTGCTAATCATTCTTCAAGTTACCATCGATAATGTCGGGGATGTTTTTTTTCAGGTTTTCTGTTTATTTCAATACATATTTCGCTTGATCTGCTTTCCCTAGGTAGTGCAGAAGCATACATTGGATGAGGTGGGAAACTTAACAGTCAAAACGTAATGCAAAAAATTCCTTTCGAAGAATTTTGCTAAAAACCGCATGACTATGACGTACGGGTGCAAAATTATGGTGTCATAAACTTTGTGCCGTTTTTGGACCACCCTGTATTTTATTTATTTTGTCCGAATATACTAAATAAGTTTTTAATTAGTATATTTGGTTATTTTGATGCTATGGTTTTATGACCACGAGGTTGAAATTGAAATTAAATAAAGCTCTGTCTGTCTTTACTGTAGTTTCAGGTATAGGCCTACTGCACCTGCACAATAGGTATAGGGCAAAAGGTTGAACAAATTATGGCCAACGTTTTTTATTCAACGTTTAGACAATCCTATCCATTTGTACTTTTGTCGTGACTTGCGCTTTTACCTTGTGGTCCTAGCAGTTTTTTTTACTTAGGCCACGTTAAAAATCTGTAATGTAATGTAATGTTTATAAACCTTTTTTATTCTTGCCACGTTTTAACGTTTCTAACGTTTTTTTAAAATATTTTTCTCAAAAGGTTTTTTTGCATCAATGCCAATAACGGAGAGAAAGCGATTTCTCAGAGGCGACTCAGTTTTATGCACGCTATGTTAACAAAACGCTGCTCCCGAAAGCTACGCAAATATCGGACGCAGGTTTCGCAATTTTTTTTTACAATAAACACTTTTTAAACAGCCATGCTAGGGAAAATGCGCTACAGCTTATACAGTTTCTGTTGCAGTACAGATTTTCAAGGTTATCCAAAGGTCGATGATTTTCGTGTCCTTTGAAAGCCAATATTCGACTTCCTATTAGTGCTTAATAGCAACCTAGGCAGACTAGGCTCTATCTCGAACCGTTTATCCACAATATTGTGTACTGATTTTCAAGGTCATTCAAGATTCAAGGTTAGTGATTTTCAAGTCATTTGAAAGCCAATAATTTTTATGGTAGGCCTACTTCCTGTTAGTGATTAATAGCAACCATATTCATACATGTAGCTTATCTATCTCTCATAGTTTTCGAGATATGGCCGGTTTTTCATTGAATTTCCTACCTTTCTTTATTCAAACACAATTTGAAAATGTCCCCCTTGCACTAAATCCCTGAAATTTTGCATGCCTGAGTTTAAGGCACACGCGGTTACTTATTCGTGTAAAAAGTTTTTCCTTGCGACTATAAGGCTTAGCCACAATACATCCGTTACGGACAGACAGACAGACAGACAGACGACGAACGACAACTAGTACCATAAGCTCGCCCGTTATTACGTTCCAGCGGCTACGTGACAGAGGTGACCAGACTATAGGCGCGTTTGGTAACTTAGCCGCTGCGAGCGGCTGGCCGTTTGCAGCGGCTAAGTTACCAGACGCGCCTCATGTCTGTGGTCCAGACAAAGATTATAGAGCGAGCACTTCACCTTCTAACATCTATAATCTTTGGTCTGGAATCCAGAGTCCAGACGTACGGTCAGCTAAAAATAACTGGGCTCTTGCTGTTACTTACTGTTTCACTTTTCACCTGCCTGGCAGATTGTGTTTGTAAACAAACGGTAAATCAGTCATATCAGTCAGCGATGTTTGAAAATCTTTGAATTGATACATGAAATGTTCTGACGTTCGGTTATAAAGTAACGAGTTGCTGGCTACATTACGTAACCACACAGAAAGAAGGAACTGATAGAAGAAAACCGACTAGTGTGAAAAAAGTCTAACTGATCGTGCATAAAGTAGGCAACAGCAGTGTGACACAGAGGCCTGGGCTTTACAATATCTGAATATTTGCAACTTTGGGCCGGTGTGTTGTGGCTTTCATACTCAACTACGAGGAGAGACGCTACTTCAGAAATGGGTTCTCGTTTGAGGTAATACCTTGTGTCGAAGAACTTCTGTTTAGGTCAATACTTCGTTATGTGATTACGTAGTTTCATTTTCGTTCTGTTCTTCCTTGTTATCAAATTAGTCAACCGCCTTTAAAATGACTAGTCGTTTGCCAGTTTTTGGTGCATAACTAGTCAGTAAATTTAGCCATTAATTGACCAGTTTGCATGAGTTGCATTTTTGCAGCTGTGAACCATCTGTAAAATGTTCGCTAATTTTCTTTCTAGCCACGTGATAGAGGTGTTTAGAAATGCATCTAAATATAAGCCCTCAGTCTATGTGAACTCATTGTTAGCTGACTAGTTAGTTTACCAAAAGAATGCAGAATTGGCTCATAATGTAATTTTCTCTGTCGATTTAGTACATTTGTTGTTCTTATTATACCACTGTTTCTGTGAAATTTTGTTTTTGGTTGTGCTTGTGCAGAGTGGATGCAGACAATATTTACGAGTTGTTTGCTGAAGTGGTGCAGGTCTCTGCAGGAGAATATTCCATTGAGCAGCAATATCCGACTGATAACATTCATGATGTAATTACAGTCAATTTGTTTACAGTCATTGCTGTAATTCTCCACATAGATTTTACCCAGGCTGGAAAGCATTAGAAGTCCAAAGTTTAGTTTGCTTTAAGGATTTTTTGTTCATTATTCAATTTTGTTTACAAATCCAATTTCAGTTTTGTTTTAATCGTTATTTTTGAGTCATTACTTTACATCATTCACTCAACAAAAATGATGTCATATTGGTATGGCGAATGTTTTTCTTTGGTTTTAAAATTTGTGCCCCACATTTTTGTGCACTACAGCCTAAAAAGGCTGAAAACTTTTTCCAAAAAACCCGAAGTTTTTCAGCCTCGGATTTTACCAGCATGTGGATTCTGCCCAGTCGTAGGTATCAGTCAATCGATCAATCTTTATTTGTATCAGGTAAAAAACCCATATAATCTAAGCCTAAAAGAGTAGTAAAAAGTAAGAAAATATCTATACATGCAGACACAAAGAGCAACCACAAACACAGTCAGCAAAACACATCAGCTACACACAGGAACAATTCCAATGTTTCTGAGATTAATTATCAGCATATTGCCAGACGACCACCAGT
>Ga0056128_1008576_pt1 | contig 12870 bp, 8 predicted proteins | sample WorMetLIZISLAND2_FD_71113 | JGI IMG/M metagenome (GOLD analysis project Ga0056128, IMG submission 71113) | Marine gutless worms symbiont microbial communities from Max Planck institute for Marine Microbiology, Germany - Olavius geniculatus... ...
GGTCATTGAATTCAGCGCCAATCGAGAGCCAGTGTATGACTTCCTATTAGTGATTAATAGTAACCTAGGCCCTGTCTCGCACCGTTACAGAGATACAGCGACTTATTGGCCAAAAATCGCAAATTTTGCCCACCCCCTCTCATTTAGCACCTTTGTTCGGGGTGACCACCTTCGAATTTATGGAAAAGCTTCACGGTTTCTGAAACTAGAGTCTTCCAGGCAACCGATGGTGAAGATTTGGTGATCTTAGCTTGCACCGTTTTTGACTGATTCACCCGTGTGACAGACGGACGGACAGAATTGCGATGGCTAAGACGCGCTGAAAGCAGTAGCTGCTTTCACACGTAAAAATGCTTACATTTAACACAGTATTAGTGGGTCAGGTTATGAAGACCACGAAACCATAGTTGATCGATTCAATGACTTGATTTCCAAACTGTGTTGCTGTCAGGTGATGATGATCATGACAACAATGTTCGTCGGTCTGTCGGCTATGCGTATGCCGCCATGCTGCTAGTGATGGTGACCAGGTACTCCGAGCGCGTTGAATGGCTGCAGAAGTACGGGCAACAGCTGCTGGCGTTTGCCGATAAAGGTTTGAGATAAACAACTCTCTGTGCTAAATTGTATATCTTTTGTTTGATAATACTATACCATAAAATTAACATTGCAAATTTTGTTCCATTTGTTTCACATTTATGACATTTTTGCAGTAGGTTGTCAACTCATACAGTCATTAGCTTTGCCTGCTGGCTAGATTTTGAAAAACTAACTGTTTTTTTGTTTTTTTAAAGTTTATTTCGACTTATACTACATCGTGTCTTGTTTTTAACTATTTGTGCTCAATTATCAATCACTAAAACTTACTTTCTTACTGGTAATTTAACTACAATGCGTGGAAAATTTGTCTGTCTGATTGTCGGTCATACTTTTTCACCGTCTTTTGTGATGCACAATCGTGGACCCGTATTGCAGCATTTGAGTTTTTGGGTTTTGTGGGCGCTCGTACCCAAAGGCCAAAATCTCAACTGCTGCAGTCCCACCCCCATAGGCAGCCTGAGGGGGGTGAGTTGCTGGTCAGCCGTGTATAGTGCTTAGCACAGCGTGTAGTGTTTCATGGTGCCATCTGGTGAATGACAGTCAGTTAAAGGTTACAATAACAATTGTAAATTGTCGAGTTTATAAGCTCACCCACGTCATTTATGGGTGTTTTCAGAGCTGACGGTTGGTAAAGTGAATGAGCATGTCTCGGAGCTGCATGACTGGCTTGCTCCGTTGAAGCGCATTGGTCCAACATTTCTTTCTGACGCTCCGATGGTCGCTGAGCTTGTGTCACAGATCTGCCAGTACAGCGACGAGGTGGCCGACATGCCCAAGGGTCTAGTCACAGTGCTGCGGGTTCTACACTACATCACCATTGCTCCACCGACTTCTGACATTGGCCGTGAGTTGGTCACTTTGCTTTTTATATGCTTATTTAGCCTGACAATTTCAGAAACGATTAGCCTGAATCACCGGCTTCAGCGCTGGGAGATTGTTCACAGCTATCGCCCCGTAAGTAAAGGTAGAGGTAAGCCACGATCATTGCAGCGAAGAGTGGTCATGTTGAAGAATGTTTGGTTCAAGTTTTCAACATGACCACACTTCACTGAAGTGGCCGAGGCAGGTAATCATTTCCAAAACTGTTCAATTTCCTAATCTACATTTTGCTTTTTTCTGCACCACTTTGTACGAAGAGCCACGTACATGACGTGCTGATTTATGCAACAGAAAGTAAAACGGCGGCAAACACTGGCCAAGTTCTTGGGACCATGGACGATGGTAAGTAACAAGATAATGTTCAAACAAACACGGAATCTGTCCAGTGCATCTCGATAGCTTACGGTAAGCTCACAAGTCCGTATAAATTAAATCAGTGAGCTGTGTGGACCAGCAGTAAAAATTCAAAGGTTTAATTTTGAATTGTACAGCAGCAATATTGTTGTCATCTTTCGCTGTTATTATAACTAAACAACTGACATCGTCAATCATGGGACCATTCGATTTGTCATTACTGCTACCATGCATCTATGTTGCACCATTATGGAGATATGGCGCCTCAAACACTGGATGCATGGACCACGGACTGACAGATGGACGCTCAGGTGATTTTATACTTTGTCAAATGCAGCGCAAGCATGATATTCTTACCGCAAGTTGTCTATTTGTTTTTCTGCCTGTAACCAGGGTTCTCAAGCTAAATTTGTTGCTGGAAATCACCCGTTTTGGAATAATTTAGGGGCATTATTGGAATTGTGTGAACAGTCTATGGATGTTATCCTATTATCCTCTGCATTTTGGTAGTTCGTTTCGTTTCAGATCAGACTGAAGAGCTACGCTACAAGTATGTCATTGTGGAGCTTTTTGGTGCCGGCTGCCTGCCTTTGTTCACTACCATACTTCAGGTTTGTAGCTAGTTGATTTTACTATTTTATTGTCTCAGCCAAAATAGCCACAGAACAACCAAACTTTGGATTATATGCAATTTTAGTTTGAACCCTTGTTGGCATAACGATTTAGTTTGTTGGATTTATGATCAAAGGGTCGTAGGTGTGACTTCCAGTTGGGTTGCTATTGGGGTACTACTTGGAGAGGTCAACCATTTAGGTATATAACCATCAGCAAGGTCAACTCAGTTTTCAGCTAAATCGAGTACCGACCCGTCTGGCTGGAGTTAAGGCAGGGTGCCTTTGCCGTCAGGTAGCAGGTAAACACTGTGTGATCGATCTCATATGGCGCCAAGGTGACACTCCCTAACTCTGTGATGCAGTTTGCATAAACAGCAATATACGTAACCTTCAGCTTTTTGCTTAGATATGCTTTATGCATGTTTTGCATCTCTTGATTGTGTTTTTGTTGCGTGATTGTAGAAAGTGCACGACATGTTGCTGATCTCGTGGCAGCGCGGCTTCCCGCAACGCATGAGCCAGAAGCTGTTAGTTCTCTCTCTCGTTCGTCCCGTTCTTGCTGTCATGAAGGCCGTTCTCTCTTTCCTCATTCTTGCACGAGGCAGCGAAGTTAGTAGTGGCTGTTTAGAACAATAGAACCTGGCTTTGTGTCTGTTGAATAAACTAGATGAAAATGGCTGCAATTTGATGAATATGTATAACTATCAATTAGTGTTTCAACCTACGAAGGTTGAAACACTAATTGATAGTTATACATATTCATCAAATTGCAGCCATTTTCATCTAGTTTATTTTTCCTGATGTTTCGGCAGCTGCTGTTGCTTTCTTTCAAATGACTGTCCACTATGGCAGACAGTAAGTAGTCATAGGTATGAAGAAGTTGGTAGGACTCCTCGTCTCAGTTGATTGACTTTTCTTGTTTTTTTCATGTATCGCTTCCCTGATTAACTTGTCTCTGTCTCTGGTTAGTTAATTTTACAGAGATTAACAATTAATTCATTGTTAACTTCGATTAAAAGCTAACAGTGGTAATTGTGAAAGTTTCTTCTTTGGCACTATTTCAGTTATCCAGCTATAAGCTCTGGCAGATGCACTGTGACAAAATTGTCGAGAATTTTCAACTCTGCCTTGTAGGCAGACTGAAATGTTGACTTTATGAGAAAAAGCAGACGATTGAGATGATTTCAAATGCTTGTCATGATGCTGTTGTATCTAATTTGTAATGTTTTATTGATGTGAAAAAAAGATTGAAATTTTTACTGAGCTTTAAAACTTTAATGAATTGCATGATAAATCGTTAATGTTCACAGCTCTAGTGTTTGGTGGTCCTTAAGATTTGATATGGAGAAAAAAATTTTTTAGCACACCAGTTTATTTATGTCTGTAGTTCAAAGACCTGAGCTGTCTTCCGTGCCTGCTAAACGTTCATACAGTTCTATGTTCAATGTCAAGCACTGGCGTTCTTGCACCAGAATTCCAGCAGGTAACTTAGTGTCACTGATGATGATAGTCTTTATTTTAAAAAATCAACAGACACACCGCTGTAGACACAATGCAAAACATAATGACACGCTAAAAAAACTAAAAACAGTTTTTGTACAATACACGATTCATAAAATTGTCATTTGTCTCACTCGGTAAAACTGTATTCAGCATCAGGCGCATAGCTAGACTTTTCAAACTGTGTGGGTAGGTTTGAGTGGCTACTTTGGCCTTTTATTAATTTAGCTGGATGGCTTGGAGTTTTTTTAGCCGCCTTATAGTGATGATACACTGGCCAGTTTCGGGTGTTTGTTTCTGGTACCAGTCAACTGGTGCTAGAAACTGTGCCGGATAGAACATGTTTAATTTTGGGCCTAAAACTGGCCAGAAAGCTGAACTGTGATTGGTCAGTCTGAGCAGACAGCAACATTGCTTGTTTGTTTGTAAACAAAAATGGAGCGGCATTTAGTTTACGGTGCTTTTTCTTTTGAATTTTTTTAACAACCTAAATGCTAAAAGAGGCTATAACGTCATCATTTTCAAAATTCTCAAAATCGGAATACATTTATGTTTATTTTTACTGCCGGTATCATTTACCTGCTAAATGTGTCGTGGTTTCTGGCACCAGACAACTGGCGCCGGAAGCAGGCGCCAGAAAATGGTCAATGTATCATCAACTTTAGTTGGGCTTGGGGCTGCTCACACTTTTTGTGTATATATTGAGCTTGAAAGTTGCATCTTGTGGTGACTTTTCATTTTTGTGCAGTGCTAACTGTTTTTAACGCATGTGGAATGGATTCGGTTGAAACCACCGCTGCTTTGCAGCAGGCCTGAGCATCATGAAGCTGTGACAAAAACATAGAAAACGAGAAAACAGTGAGCGAGTTTAAGCTTCTGCAGTGTTTGCTATTTCGTTGAAATCCATGAATTACAAACTCGAATTACAAAATCGAAGGTTATTGCTAATTTTGAGACACGGTGTACACCGTGTTGAGAAAAAAACATCCCGAACATTGTCGACTGTCACTCGAGGATGGGTTAACTAATTTTAATAATTTTTGGTACTAATATTTCTGGCATAACTGGCTATCAAATGACCGGCCATTTTACCACCTCACCCAATGTCTGCATCTGCACTACTTGGGGAAAACTGAACCAACGAAATATGCATTGAAATGAACAAAAATACATCAAAAAACATCCCCTACATTATCGATTGTGACTAAAAGAAGAATTAATAAATTTTAATAATTTTTGGTGCAAATATTTTTGACACAACTGCTCATCAAATGACTATTTTAGTTCTCATCTTACCTAGTGTGTTTCCGCACTACCTGGGAAAACCAAAACAAGTGATATGTGCATTGCAATGAACAAAAAACTTCAATAAATTATATATTTTTGGACCTGTGGTTCCTTACAGCTAGTCAGTTACAAGGTTGACTGTCATGCAGCACTGTGTCAACCAGATGACCTTCAAGAACGTTGATGAATTCAAAAAGTGACTGCTGAAGTCTTGATCGGTCTGGAGCAGAACATTATTGACACTGCTGTCAACGACAGGAGAAACCATCTCTGTGCCTGTGGTCACATAATGGGCTGACACTTTGAACATTTTTGTACTGTAGGCACTAGGCAGTTGAAAAAGTTCTGACAGTTTGATGAACTCTCAGCACAAGTGACAGAAATGTGAAAAAATGTGTTTTATGTCTTATTTTGATTAAGTAGTAATGCTTCCTTGGACAAAAATGCTATATTTTGTTGGTTCTGTTTTCCCCAGGTAGTGCAGAAATAGACATTGGGTGCGGTGGGAAATTAAATGGTCATTTGATGGCTAGTTGTGTCTGAAATATTCTTGTCACAAATTATTAAAATCTGATAATTCTTCTTTAAGTTACAAGCGAGAATGTCCAGGATGTTTTTTTCCTGACACGGTGTATATTATATGTTGTGCTACATAAATTTTTATTGCAGTCTAAATGATGTTCTTTTTTCTTTGTTATTGGGTAATATAATTACAGAAGATCATTGTGTTTTTGCCACAGATCCAGAATGACATTGTGGATATCCTGATGGCATTCACTCAGCCTTCATTGGCTAAGGAAGAGTCAGAAGAAGGTAGGCCATTTTACTGCAGTACCGAAGACATTTTGATTAATTAATTATTTTGCCTATTTTTACGATTTATTGATTATTGTTATTATGGTGATTGTTGTCAGCTGTATCATCATAAATGTAAAGTTCACATGTGTTGCATGAGTAGGGCCATTTGCCAGAAATGTGATATTACCAGCAATTGGAGTTTGAATTCAATAATGTCTATGGCTGATACGAGTTTGTCTTGTGGAAGCAGTGCTGTAGATAGTCTGCTGACCTTGGCATTTGCCTTACATCAGATAATAACGATTATCGTCATTTGGACATTATGTCTGCGTATTTGGTTTGTGTTTCGCATATGAGTGAAGTCAACAGTCCATTGTTTTTGACGTCCAAGCAAATTTGCACATACACATATTAAATATTAAAAAACTTACTAGTTCACATTACTGTGTAAGGGCGACCAAGTCACACATCCACAACAGCAGAAATCATTTTGCTAGGACACAGAGTGATAGAACGGCGAACTGGCTGCCCTTACAAACTATGTGACGTGACCCCATTTAATGTTTTTCATCCTGCATTATTCCGTAAGCCACTCACTGCCAGCTCAGGGTCTTGGGAGCTGGACACTGATTTTTAAGGTTACAGAACTGTGAGAGGGTGTGTGATGCTGACTATGGGCAACTTTGCTTTTTCATCATTGCAGAATGTTCTGTTCGAGTTCACGTAAGTCTCATAAGAGTCTTTTAATGCTGATGGCAAAGCAGGTTTGTCACATACAGTGCGAATTAACGCATTGACAGCTCTAGTTCAGAGTGATTACATTATATTTGGCATCTTAGTCATTGTCAGACTGGATTGTGTATAGCGCTAAGTCAAAGTCTGTGGTCACTGATGGCAAAGCAAGTCCTCACGTACACTATGACGGCTCCGTACACTTTCCTCAGTGGTCTAATTCTCATATCAGAGCTACTGCCTATACCTCTGCCAGTTCAGACGAACGAGGTACATATTTTGTCTGTGTGAGATACATTGTATTGTATGGAAAACAAGAAAAGCCCCGCTAATGCAAATGTGAACATGCAACAGTCGCGGTGCATGTTTGAAAGCCCAGTAAAACAAAGTTTAAGTCAGTCGCCGGAGGCTGCCAGACGATCGGCGGCTATAGTGTCTATAGTGTTTTACTCATACTTACCAGAGGGCGTGACGTGTCTCGCTCAGCCAATGCCGTATCAGCTGGATATCGCAAATTTTTTCTACTCGCTCTTATTTAATGCCCTCATTCGGAAAAGCTTTACGGTTCCTGAAACTAGAGTCTTCCAGGCAGCCGACAGGGAAGATTTGGTGATCTTAGCTTGCACCGTTTTTGACTGATCCACCCATGTGACAGACAGACAGATTGACGAACAGACGGACAGAATTGCAATGGCTAAGACGTGCTACAGCAGTAGCTGCTGTTGCGGGTAATGATGAATTTTTGAATAACGTACAGATTGTTTAAACAGTTTATTTGCCATATTTGTATGGTACCAGCCCGCTATTCCAAAAGCCCACTGTGCAGTTGCATGCCACAGTGGTAGGGTTATGGTTAGGGTTAAGGTTAGGCTAGTGTGAATGGTGCACCTTTGGAATAGCTACTGCGACTACTGCTGCTACTACTGCTACTGCTGCTACTGCTACTGCTACTGCTGCTACTGCTACTGCTACTGCTGCTGCTACTACTACTACTACTACTGCTACTCTGCTACTACTACTGCTACTACTGCTACTGCTGCTACTACTACTACTGCTACTGCTGCTACTACTGCTGCTGCTGCTACTACTACTACTGCTGCTGCTACTACTACTACTGCTGCTACTGCTACTGCTACTGCTACTACTACTGCTGCTACTACTACTACTGCTACTGCTACTACTGCTGCTGCTACTACTACTACTGCTACTACTACTACTACTACTACTACTACTACTACTACTACTACTGCTGCTACTGCTACTGCTAATACTGCTGCTACTGATGTGTTCAGGTATTACGGATTGATGAGGTTGCAGAGTTGGTAAACAGTCGTAAGCGCTGGAGTGCCCACCTTCACGCCCACTCAGCAGACATACAGAACATTATTCGTGGACTAGCAGGTCAGTTGCTTGCTGGTCATTTTGCTAAATAATATGTCAGTTCTTATCAGCATGACTGCTTGTCTTTAATCTCGGAAATTTCGGAATTACCCAAAAGGTATGAAGATGGTCTGTCATCTTAAGCATTTTTATTTGTTGCGATGCATAGGCGTTACAATTTATTTTTTGTCCACAGGAAATGCCATGGAGAACTGTTATAGGTCTGAACTTTTGTAGGCCTGAAATGGTAATACTGATACCGGACTCATATCACAATGTTTTCAATTATTGATACTGATGCTGACTTTGAAAAATACCGAATACCAATACTGACTTAGAATACTAAAACCCACCATGCTCTAAACTGTTGTAATTGATTGATCAACCGACTGATCAACTCATACATTCATTTGTTTTTGCTGTTTTATGTTTATTGCATTTATTGATTAATTAATACCAGTGGTGGTGAGATGATGCATTGAATGCTGGCCGTTGCTGCTATTACAGGATCCTCGTGTCATCCTCTGCATCAGGTCCTGAGACGAGTCTGCTGGCAGCTGGCTGACTTAGCTGTACCTTCGGCTCTTACTGTTGTTAGGTGAGTAATAGTGGTAAAGGCTCAAGGTTGTTATAAATTTAGCTCTTAATGGGAAGCCCATCTCGGAGCTACTGAGCGTCACCTGCCGTATGGGATCGCACAGTGTTACCTGCCACCCAACACAGGTGAACTTGCTTCACTTTTAATTTTAGCAAGGCAGGCCTGTACTTCAAAAGTTACTCTCCATCGAGATAGGTTAGTACCGTATTGAGATAGGTGACCACATGCAGCTATACCATTGGGCATCTCTCTGTGTGTAGGGAGAATGAGTAATGACAATGATTAGAGCCGCCACCAAGAAAGAAATGGCAAGTTCTACATAACATTTGGCATAGGTCTCATTACTAGAAATGCTGGCATACTGGGCTTGTTGGTTAAAAGCGGGGCAGCCATCCAGCTGTCTTCAGCTAAATTCGGTTTAACCCTCCCCTGCTTTAAGGTTCACAGCTCTGCGAAGGAGGGAGTTCTCATACGGTGGCCTTTTGTTTACACGTGAATCTTATTCCGTGTCCAGAATAACTGAAACACAACAGTTAAGTGATAGCATTCGGCGATGTTGTGTTTTTATGCAGAGCGCTGCTGGACACTCTGCTGGACAGCATGGATGCCAGCATGTTGGGGATTACCGACACCGGCCAGTCGGTGCGCATTTGTGACGAGGTCCCGGGCTCCAGTCAGACGGCTCGCATACTGAACCTGTTTGCATTTCTGCTGAACCAGGCTCAAGCCGCAGTCAAAGCTGCTGTGCTCTACTTACCGCAGTCGGGGTATGTTAGACTGAGATACATTGATAAAGGTTGTTATAAAGTACACAACACTTAAAAAAGGTAAATCACACCGTAGTCGACAGCACCGTCTGACGGCTCTGTGACCTTAAAGGGCGGTCCTCATCTCTGCTTCTAAATCTCTGATTTGGCAATGAGTGCAAACACAGCTCAGTTATACACAAATATACAGTTATACCAGTGGAGGCCCAAATCTCTTTCATGTACTGCTGGTCCCTCCTCGGCTTGATGACAGAGGCGTGTTTGCGTGAACAACTTGCCCAAGGTTGTTGTCTGGCAGTGGACCGGCTGGGAGTCAAACCCTCACCCTCACAATCACTAGTCTGACATGCTATCGTTAGATTACTAAGCCATACAGGACACTTGTTGTGGTTATATTTAGCAATGGCATGGTCGTGTTATATATCCTTTAATTTGAGATAGCCAGCGTTGATGCTTTCATGTTTTTTTGTTTTTGAAGAGTAACCATGTCAGTGGCTAGGATTAAAGGCCAGTTTCTTGTTCTTTCAATTAATTATTTCGTTAGCTAACTACCATTTTACATTATTCATTGCCTGGTAACGATAGCTGTTGTTGGACAACGATATACAAGCTGGAGTTCTTTTTATCATTGTAAACATTGCCCACTTATTCAGATTTTTTTTGACTTTTGTACTTTTTGGTGGTGAACTGGCAATAGATTAGTTAAATCAACCTAAAATGCACGAAGTTAATTTTGATTCAGAGTGTAGATGGCACCATGTGAATTTGTGTGTATTGTTCAGTGTGAAGACGGATGACAAATACAACACAGTTCTGCTTCGGCTCGTGTCTTTGTTGAACCTTGTGTCGGAGCAGCCGTCCCATATCCAGGCACAGGAATCCATCGCCGTATGTGTTCTGTTTATGTACAGTATTTCTTATCCATTAATGGCTAGCGAAATGCATCGATTCTTTCATATTTTCATCCTTTTATCTAAAAAATATTTAACTTTTTATGTATAGCATTATGTTGTATGTGTGTTTTTAGGCTGCCTATGGCATATTAAGTGATGGTATCTATCCCATTGCTACACTATTTGTAGCCAATTTTATCCCAAAGTTTGTTGCCATGGCGACAGGGGTCAGCAGGGCAGAAATTTAAATGACACCATTGGATAGCCCGGACCCGAAAATAGGAGGGTAGGTGCAAACAGCACGCAGTTATTTTTCACGGGGACCAAGTTATACTGCTTTGAAATCTCCATTGGCTGTAATGCAAAATTTTGCAACTTTTGAATGGTTGCTATGGCAACAGGGTTTGTTAGGGGGTAAATTTAAATGACATTGTTAGATTGCCTGACCCCGAAAATAGGGAGTAGGTAAATGCAGCGCACAATTATCTTTTACGGGGACCGAGTTATACCGCTTTGAAATCCCCATAGGTCATAATGCAAAATTTTTTTAAAATGGGGTAAAATAGGGGAAGGAGATATCAGATTTTTATATCAAACATACTTTTCAGGCCCCGAATTACTGTGCAAAATTTCATCAAGATCGAATCAAAATTGTGGCTGTAGGAGTGTTCACAGATGGACAGACAGAATGACACGAGTGATTTTATAATCTGTCCCGTGCTATGCTATAGCAATGGAACAGATAATAAGTTAAGGTAAGATATATTACCTACCTTAACTTGTGTTATTTTTGGTCACTTTTTGACCAGCATTTAATAGCTTTAGTTACATAGTTAAAACAAGTAAATGATGTGATAAAGTTTACTCAGGAGTCAGATATATGCAGTCTGTTGCATTAGCTTCGTCGGCAACTAATAGAATTGTGTTTTGTTTCCGTCTGTTGCAGTCAATCTTCCAGTCGTTGTGTGACGTCGAAGTCACCCTTATTCCGCCGGATACAAGAATGCCATGCTCCGAAGTGGTGAGTACAATAATGGTATCACTTTAGTCAATGAATTAGTCAGGCAATCAGTTCATCCACGGAGACAGTGTAGCTCAGTAGAAAAATAAATTGAATGAATGAATATGTCAATTTGTATAGTGCCCAATTAGAGAAGACCTCAAGAGCGCTCGCAGCCAAATAAATGAGTTTTAAGTTTTTTCGCAAATGTATCTCTGGACAGTGATGAAGTCCGCAGGTCGATGGGGAGGCTGTTCCAAGTGGCCGGGCCAGCCATGGCAAAGTCTCTCCAACCAATCGTGGTCTTTGTGCGCGGCACGACGAGTGCCCCGCTGTTTGCCGACCGCAGCTGCCACCTGCCGATGACAGACAAGACCAGGGTGCACACATCTGCCAAGTATGATGGCGCCAGACCATGGAGGCACATGAAAGTGATCATCGCTAGCTTGAAGGTGATTCACTGGCGGACCGGAAGCCAATGAAGTTGACGCAGCGCTGGAATGATGTGGTCGAACTTCCTAGTTCCGGTCACGACACGTGCTGCTGCATTCTGGACAGTCTGCAGTTTCATCAGAAGGCCCTCACCGATCCCGTACAGCGTACAAATTATCTGTACATAACGTAGGCTTTAATGATGAAAAAGGGGTTTCTGGCGAAAGTAGGTAAAACATAATATAGGTTAAAGAAAAGAATAGAAGACGTGCAGTCCAGATACAATGCCAGACTATCACACCTTGCTGTCGACTTAACATCTATGGTTTTAGCTTTTTCGAGTGCTGGTCTGATGATTGGGAACTTACTGCCTGACAATTTCAGAGATCCAAAGCATCATGGTACTGTTTAAGACAATTTTAAAGCAATTTCTTTTATTTTAACTAGTGTGACCAGTGATTGAAAGGTTGCCAGTTTAATTTCCGGCCAGTTCTTTACCATGTAACAACTCTGGGCAGTTCGTTCACATCCATGTGCTTCTGTCATCAAGCAGTACAATTTTGTACCAGCCAAGTGGTGGTGACACTCTGCTGCTTTGAAGTTAATCGTAAGTCTGGCGTCACACTGGCCATGCATCACATACTTTGTTGTTTCCATTTACGGGCTTAATGGCCACAACCGCGAGACGAGCACCCCACCTACCCTCTGGAGGTGAATGGCACTCATTATTGTCTAGTGTGACCATTCATTAGAGGTATTTTAAACAGTATGTTTTATGCACGATGTCTCAAAAAAACTGTACCACTTTCTTATTGTCCATATCTTTGCGGCACAGTTAAACTGTGGTGGGATACTGAATAAACACTTTATTGCTAATTGTCTACAGAATATATCTGTGAAAGAAATTTGAAAATCTGTTAACATTTGGCGAAGATGTGGACAAGAAAAATGATGGCACGTTTTTTGAAACATGATGTATATATATATATACACTGTGTCTCAAAAAAAACCGGACCCCTATTACGTTTTGAAATAA
>Ga0056128_1008579_pt1 | contig 12869 bp, 10 predicted proteins | sample WorMetLIZISLAND2_FD_71113 | JGI IMG/M metagenome (GOLD analysis project Ga0056128, IMG submission 71113) | Marine gutless worms symbiont microbial communities from Max Planck institute for Marine Microbiology, Germany - Olavius geniculatus... ...
CATTCAAGGTCAATGATTTTTATCTCATCTGATAGGGCGTATGCCAGTTCCTATTAGTGATCAATAGTAGCATTGTTGTTGTTGTTGTTAATCTGCTGATCTAAATTTGGATCACGTGACTGTCACCGACCAATCAGAGGTTGAGAAAATAGATCGGGATCAGCTCAGCTCAGCAGATTAAACCGACCCTTCGTTACTTACTGATCACGTGACGTTTAATGTTTATGTTTACAGTATGCATAATTTTGGGTTAGAATTTCCAATAAAAGTAAAAGGAAATGAGTGATATGACAGAAACTTCTTTAGAAATAGAGTCCGCAAAACCGGATTTATCTGATATTGTTGTAAGGATCCGCTTTATTGTGCCGACATCGCCGTCTATATGCTGAAAACGTGATATTTCAGGCACAAGGGGGAGGGGACTAATGAAACCAGCTAACTTGTCACACGGTCAGCTGTGCTGTGACCGATTTATCGTGACATCTTAACTGTGTGACAAGTTGCTGAGTGGCTACCGATCTCCGTTAATGGCAGTAAGCACGTGCTGGAATGGCCAGGCTGAGTTAGCCCAGAGAGCTTGGTTAAAATTCTGCACATGATCATCTGTTTCAGAACTTATCTGGCCTACTATGCTGCTACTATGTCGATGTGCTTAGTGCTGTTACTGTCGGTAATGGCATGCCATTCCAAAGGGCTACCACAGTTGGAGTGAGTGAGTGAGTGAGTAGGGTTTAACGCCCCACCCGATACAGTATAGGTCATTTTGGGGACAGTCTTTGCAGGCAAAATTGCACATACACATAATAGCGAAACAAAAAGTTAACCTTTACAGAAAGTTTAACCTTTATGAAACACAATACACAAAAGATGACCTAAACTTAAAATTGTAAGAACTGCCGATTATAATTGTGCATATGTAATGATAATGACAGTTCTAATAATCTTCCATTATCCTCCAGACAGTCATCAATCTCATAATGCCTATTGGAGGACAGAGGATGACACCACAGTATATGGAGATAGGGTTAGAGTCGTTGTCAGAGTTAGTATAGCATTTAACAAGAACAGTTTTTCATTGTCCAAAACAGGTTTTTATCAGCCTCTTAGAAGAGTGGTTTTTCGAAATGGCAGACTCAGATTTTGCTGTCACATTGTTCACTGTATTATAAAAGTTTGACTTCATTATTATTAATTACTTACTAATGACTACACTGACCGCAAACACAGTGATACACAGTAGGCATATGGTGTTTGTGCGTGTGATTGGTTGCCTACAGGCTACACTACAGTTACCATCAAACCAACTGCAGGTGCTGTTGTAAAAGTTCCTCACTAGGATGTTTGAAAAAGCGATCTGGGCTCAGGATTAGAGTTAGGATTGGATAGAATTAAGCTTATAGTTATGGCTACCGTAGCCTTAGGATTTGGCTTGGGAAGTTTTGCAATTGTGGCCCAATTACGGTCATAACAATCGTTATCATTCTTTGGTTGCTCAGTAAAATGGAACCATCTACTACTAATAATAGAAGTTGGCCGCAGTTAAAATTTACACTGAGCAAGATGTACCATCAAATTATGAAGGGTTCTTGTGAAAATGTAAAAAAACAAAGTTTTGTATGATGCTGATGTTATGTGCAGGAGAGTGATGAAAATCAGTCAGAATCAAATGAAGAGCTGGACCTTGAAGAAGAGGTGGTTATTATGTTTATCACTTCACATGCTGCAATAAAATGTGATGTTATGTACAAAACTAAGAAATGAATTTGCATTGCATTTTAGAGCATACTAATTTAGCCAATATTTAGGGGTACTGTTTTGTACCAGTAAATTATGTTAAAACTGCACTTTAATTTGATGCAAAGTATGCAGATTCTGTAAAAATGTGAGATGAAATATGTAGCATATACGTGACATAAATGTGCTGGGAAGCTGTTATGTGATACAATATTGTACACTGTATTTCACCAGAGGCTGCCCAAAGTCAAGCAAGGTCAAGACATTGAGAATATAGTCTTTTTTGTTTGAATATAGTAACTGAATAACGACAAGAATTCATCAATTTGCAACCTGTGTTTATTGATAACTGATGTAATGCATTAGAACAGTTTCTTATTTAGATCTGTGAATTTGTCATTTTGTATTAAGGTGGAGCCGCAGCTGAAGTATGAGCGAATGAGTAACGACCTATCGTCAATTCTGAGTCGTGATGCTGCGAGTTGCTTAGCTGTACATTCCAAGGTGATGTACTGAATATTTTGCATTCTTGCTTTAAATATGAGCATAAGAATTTGGTAAAATATGTAAAACATACTTGTAGTGTTGTTACGGTTTCACAGTGATCGAGGTCAGTCAGTTTTGGTTTAGTTTTGGGGAAAAAACCGTGGTTTTGGTCAGTTTCGGTTTTCCGCCTGTGCTGTGAAGTCTAGATGTCGCAATTGAAAACCAGTTTAATCCCTACTGAAGCAAACTAACAACACACTATTACTTTTGCACAAGGAAAATGAAGGAAAATTATGCAGGTGATTAGTGAAAATGGCAAATATAATCCACAATCTCCACCATCAATAACAGGAAGTACAGCAGAGGAAAGGACTACTTAATACTCATGACGGCCGCAGACGAAAGTCGGTCCAAATGAATTTGGACCAAAGTAGGTAAGTCATTAAATAAGTACCATAATTTTTAGCGTTAAACTGCTTGAACGCAATCGACATAAGCAACGTGCATGATCATCATTCTGGACTTGACAAGAGCTGCCGCCAGCACCTTCCTATGCGCTTCTTGTTGGTAGTTAACAGTGTGCGGCATGCATATAAATGGGCGGCTTGCTTTGATTCAGGCGGGGCGTGGAGGATAAGTTGCTTCCTGGCAGTGAGAAGGATGGGCGTTCTGGATTCACGGGCTGAACAGCGAATGCTCTCATCGTTTGAAACATCACGGCATAGAATTAGTGGACAACTTAACAGCGTGCGCGCCTAGTAAACATTGTGGAAGTGTTGGTGACAGACATGACGGGGTGGACGGACGGCGTGGCATGAGGCAAACTTGCATTATTACTCCTCAGAACGAGTGAGCTAAGTGTCCATCAATGCAGAAACACATGCACACGGTCGCTCTGTTGGTCACTGTGATTGTTGTCCAGCCTTGAATTAAGCCTACGAACAAGTAGTCTCTACTCACACCTGTTAGTAACAACTTGGTTCGCTCTGTAGGCTACTAGACACGGGACAGGACTTCAGAAGATTACAACAGCACCACGTACCGGCAACTATGTAACTGTGCTCACTGCCGCCCGCCGCCATCGCTCACCTCTTTTGCAATAAATATTACGTAACAGGTCATGCCGTCTCACCCCACATCACTAGCACCTCTGTGGCTGTGAACATCGCTTCAGTGTCTGACATTAATTAGTAACTCACCGATGCTTGACTGCTGTCCCACACTCATTCATTCAATCGTTCTAAGCCCCATTCTCACCCTGGGGTGCAGCACCGCAGGCTATCACAGTTTGATAACACCCACCGTGAAAGGAGCAAGCACATCTCACCCTGTGTCGTGCTGTTTAACGTTCACTGCACGCTCAAGATGCTGGAGCTGCTGCATTTCAAAAATGAAAGACCAAAACCATCAACAGGCAACCTAAAACCACGGTTTCGATAAGGTTTGATATTGCTAAAAACCGCGGTTTCGGTGCCGATTTCGATAACCGTAACAACACTACATACTTGCCACACACTGAACTGCAGTATTTATTGTTTAGTTTATTGAACTGTACATTTTGAGCCTTGTAGATCGTGAAGTTTGCAAAACATGTTGAATGAGTGTTAAATTTTTCATTGAATATGCGTTTTATTAGCGTATTGGCAAACTGTAGTGCATCTGCCATGACATTTTTAATCTAGTCATTTTATAGGTCTTGCCTGTCCAATGGTCCATGTCTGTCTGTCTGTCTTTCCACCTTTTTTTGTCTGTTTGTCTGTCTGATATAGGCTTTTAACTTGAATTGAAAAAGCAGAATTTGTGTGAGCATTTCCAAGAGCAGGAATAACCAATATTCCAATTTTCAGCCCAAAGTGGGAGAGGTCAGGGAGATGACAGCATAGTACGGTATGTTGGCAGTTGGCTGACATATGCTGCTTGTTGTGAAATGTAGTTTATAGCTCTTGGAACTCACTGGGGAATGATCTACATTTTGGATGTGATGGGAAACAACATTCGAAGTCAGGAACTGCCAGCTGTATGTACATTTTCTGCCAAGTGATTGCTAGCCTATAGCTTTGTTGATTTTCTAACGGATTTGATTGCAGAGATTAATTAAATTGAATTCGATTTGAAATGGAGTAGAAAATAATATGTCAAAGCTCGAAATTGTCATAAGATGGAGTCACTGATATTAAGACATCATTTATGTCACTGACGTAAATAAGATTTGCGCAGCACCATGACCCAGAGTCTTTCTTTTTGTCTTGAACAAGACTTTTCTTAGGACCATGATCAGGACTTTGATTTGTTATTAAGATCAAGACCAAGAGTTTTTGTTGTCAAGGCCAAGACCTCTGTTTCAAAAGCATAATTAAAATCAAGACTTTTCTATCAGGACCAAGATGAAAACTGTATTTTGTGTCCTTAGGTGCGTCAAGACTCAAATTTGGTTTTGAGGACTTACTTTATTGATTTGTGTTGATATGTTGGTGAAGAAATGTGCCATTGTGTGTAATAATGTCTGGTGTATTGTAGCATACAACTACAGTGAATCAGATCAGTATTGATGAGAATGGTGACTACATGGCCAGTTGCTCCGATGATGGCCGGGTATGATTGTCTAATTTTATCTTCTGATTGCTACTCCTGCTGCTGCTATTTCTTCGAAATATCTGTTTTTTTGCCTAGTTTAAATGCAAAATGTGCGCAAAAATGTTAGGAATTTGTCAGAATGTGTTCTTATGTGGCATATTTGGCAAGAGTATGCTATGCTGTGACGGTTTGTGTAAAATGCTCAACAAAGCAAAATGCTAAACTCTAACTGACTTTGAAGTTGCGGCAAATCCATAGAAGTTTCATACAGATTCCAGTGTTTGCTACTAATTGGATGTTTTTAACCTCCAGGATTTTTACTACCAGGAGGAGTATAAAAAATAACTTGTAATAATAATGGTCTGATTTATACAGTGCCATTTGGTCGTGACATTAGAGATGTTTTTGATTCATAATTATTATGTACGATGGATGAATTGGAATGATTTAATATTGTTGTTGTTGCTGGTGTTAGGTTGTAATCAACGGCTTATATTCGACAGACAACAACCAGACAATCAACTTTGACCGACCGATCAAAGCCGTTGCTTTGGACCCTCATTTCTTTCGCTCGGGCAGCGGAAAGCATTTTGTTACTGGTGATGACAAGGTTGAGTGCTGTGGCTCTCAATCTACAGGGTGCAGCAATAAAAAGTATCCCCTAGAGTTGTCTGCCATTTTTCGAGCAACCGCTTGGAATAAAAACGTGAAATTTTATACACTTGTTATCTGTTTATACCTGAATATACGGACTCTGCGACATTTGATATTCTTTTTTTTTGCAAAGTTGCAGAATTTTTTGTAAGATGTCGTCCTGATTTTGCACATTCAACACTTTTGTGCTGTAACGAGTTACGTGAATCGAAAAAACTAGGTGCATCTTGTTGCTTGTAACATCAAAGTGTTGTAAACTTCACAGAAAAGTTTGAAAAGCCTTTTATTTTAATTTGCTATCGTATTCATTGACAATTTCTCATTAAGACTGAAGTCTATTACTAATCTCAAGCAAGCACTGCGAGTGATCTGGGACAACTTGCCATTAACGAAGTTGTTAAAAACTTTACTAAGAGAATAAATGCATGTGTGAAAGCCGGCGATGGACGTGTCAAGTTCTCAAAGTCACTGCCAAATTGTTTGTTATGTTGTTCGAATAATAATCAGGGTTTTCACTCGTCTTGAAAAGTGCGGAAAAAGTCCTGAAATTTGACTTTTCATTTTTCAGGACCTGAAAAGGGCTGAAATTGGACGTGGGTGCTGAAAAAGTCGTGAAAAAGTCCTGATTTTTGCTGGTGTTATCCTGAAAAACCACGATACTGCATTCCTTAATTTTTTCCAGTAACATTTGTGCTTAATTACTGGAATTGTTTTTATATAAATATTATGTGCTTGATTGATGTACATCATTAATCTGTCAGGTAATACTTCGTGTAACATGTTTTTTCACTAAAATAACTCGCGTGCTTGTGGTTTAGCTAAGTGCATCTATGGGTTTTCTTGTTTTATGGTGCTGAAAAAGTCCTGAAAAAGAACTGAATTTTGATTTTGTCATTTGAGTGGGAACCCTGAATAATATGTTTGTATGAGGCGCAAACATGGTGCGCCGTTCGTTCAGCATACATTTCGCTGCTTGTGAACGTGAGAAATGACGATGTGGTTACGCGAAAAATCCAGTAATTGTGTTGTAGTTGAAGATAATAGCATGCTGTTTGGCATTTTTACTGGACTATAAACACGTAACAAGCGTGTGAAATTTGGCGATAAATTTCCAAGCGGTTGCTCAGAAAGTGGAAAACAATTTTAGGGGATGTTTTTTTACGCTGCACCGTGTATAGTTAATTCAGCTATCAGTAATTCGTTCCTGTTCGATTTAAATGTTATTAGTAAATTACTGAAGTAATACTTTTAAGATTTGCAGCCAGCCAGTGCTTGTGCTGTAGTATCAGATGAACTGGGTGAATTTTTGCATTCGCAGTGCCGTGGTGACAACACCATGAACAGAATCACTGTTACTGGTTATGTGCTTAAAACTGTGGCTGTTGCTAGTCTTTATTCTATCCATCCTGTATGGGCTTCTACGTGTAACGTGAAAATGAACAGGCATGGAAAACCAAAACCCGTGTGAATGTTCGCCAGGACAGGTGTAACTGGTACACCAATTTTCAGCTGAAAATGTCACGGTTGGGGATATCCATTGGTGTCTCCCCTTGAAGTTTGCTAAAGCTTCCAAGAGGTCTGTCAGGGTTGCGCACTGGGCCCATGAAGTGGCCTCAGCGCTGGGTGGCCGCTTATGTGGTCACCCTCCCCGCAGGTAAAGGTAAAGGTCACGGTTTGGGTTAGGGCACCGTTTCTGCATTGCGGTGAATAGCTGAACAAACAACTGCTGTGTACATTATTTTGGAAATGAAGATTTGAAGATGAAGCGGAAATATTATTGACTTAAACGTGTTGTTTAATTGTCAGTTATGATTATTTGCTGCAGTTGATCTTGAATGAGAAAGGGTTTCTGAGCCAGCGTAGAACAGTTATTCTGCATCATGGCGAAGGTCCCATCAAGAACATCAAGTGGAAAGGCACTTTGATTGCTTGGTCAAATGAGTTGGTGCGTACTATTTTTACTTCTATTCAGCAGCAGCTTTGTATAGCTTTTGGCTGTGTATAACATGTAAAGTCCTTTCCAAGCCACACGGCCCATAGGGCGAGACTGATCTTTGTTTTCTTAGCCTCCAGCCAGACACCAGCTTATACTGCGAGACCACATGTATGGGGCTAGTATATTGCCCGATGTGCTTGTTTACACCCTAGCTGTCACTGGTAGTCATTGCGCAGTGCACCCACGAAGGACTTGATGCTTGAGCTTGATGTCGATATGTCGTATTTGTAACTTATGATGTCATAGAGTGGCTATCAGAAAGAGCTAATGCAATGACCATTCTCCAGTCTAGAGCCAGATTTACTAGTGTCGAGCTATGGGGGTATCTGATTTTGTGGGGAGCCCTGACAAATGCGTCTATGAATTTGCGACATATGCATAAATTTAACAGTATTTGTAAGATTTTGTCTGTGTTTGTGTGTTGTTACGTAAGTTTGTGACGTGCTGCAGGGAGTCAAAGTGTATGATATGGCGGAGAGAAAAAGGATCACTTTCGTTGGTCGTGACAGTCGGGAGTAAGTTGATTTGCACGGTATAAATTAAACATATCAGTTTTGCTAGCTGAGTGGTTGCTGGCTAGTGTGTTTGTTAAATTTATAGTCTGTTATTGCAGTTAAATATAAACGTATTAGAGCATAAAAAGTCAGATAGTGATCGATGCTAACTATTTCCAAAACTTTTCAATTGCTTGATTTACATGAAGCATGCATATTCCGCTTGTGCACCATTTAGTGTTTATATTAAGACTGATTATATGTTATTATTTGTCTTAGTGCAGAATGCATTTTTTGACTAAATGAGAAATATTTTATCAACGAATTCACTGTTGTTGCACTAAATAAACAGTGTGCACTTGAGTTTTGTATTTGCTGTAGGGTACCGGTTGATAACTAGAGATCCAAAATTGTATGATATTGGTCTCTTTTGCCAAAAAAATTCCGTTCTGATCGCCATGTCTATAAAGAGTTACCATTTCACACAGGCATGTAATTCAAGTTTGCAAGAAATACTATTGATGACATTTTTGTTGAAGGTACAGAAGGCTGTAGATGCCAAGATGGAAAATTAGACGTCTCTGAAATAGTTGGCAGAAGAAAGCTGCTCGACCTCTTTGAAAGTTTACCCAAAATTGATTTTCTTAAATGCCTGATTGGAAATAAGAAGTTTTTAATAGACAGAATTTTTAGGGGCATACTGGTACTCATTGACTTGAACCGTGCTGAGTGTGAGAATGCAAAGCAGCATACAGAGCGACGTAACTGAACTGAACTGTCATGGTTTCGTTTTTGACCAACTGACGAATGGACAAGCAGTAATGCATTACAGTAGGCACCATTTAACGGCGTCGGTGGCTTACATGACAACAGTCACGCATGCATCATGGTTGCTGTGTCAGTTCAATTACATTGCTTTCTTTGCACCTTAACTTTTTTAGTGTAATGCATTTGACGTGTTTGGTTGTCAGCGTTCGTACTGATGTCTGCCGCTGCAACCTCTGTTGGAAAGATGAGGTGACTCTGATCATCGGATGGGCGAAATCCATCAAGGTTTTGGATTTTTTAAGTTGCATACCCGATATTTGTTTATCTTATGTTGTAAGTAGGCAAGTGAGTAAGAAAATTTGAAAGGTGCATGTTTGAAAGTTAATCACAATCTGCTGCAGAGCATTGTGTGCATTTTTCGTTAAAAGTGGATGATACTAACTTTTGCTTTGTAGTTTGTTTGTTATTTATGTATGTCGTGTATTGAATGTATTCACTAAATGATGAAAATGTGCTGTGTGCCATGCATAACTGTACACATCTGAAATGCAGTATAGCCGATGTGTCAGAAATGGTCACAGAATCGATAGTTGTGCTAAAATTATGAGAATTACCGTACTAATCAGTAATGAAATGGGTGTCTTGGATTTTCAGTGTTTTCGTGCTGTTGGTATAAACTTATAAACTTTTTGCTGTACTATTTAGGTTTGTGCCATCAGATATGGAGCAAAGTCTGAACACGATCCCAATATATTCTCAAAATATGTTGAAATAGGTATGTCTGCATTATCTGTGTAAGTAATGTTATTTCAGAAATTTTATTCTAACTTGCTATTTGGTGATACTATTAGGTTTATGTTGTTTATATTATCCAAGTTAAGTTTTATAATATTAAGATTTTTTGTAACCTGCACAGTGTACACTAAGAAATGCAGGCAAAATGTGAGCATATGCAACTTTTTGTGTAGTATTTGATGTTGACAGCAAAGCCAATCTCTGTCTGTTTATCTGTTTGCTAATTTGCTTAGACAGAAGTAATGTAGCTACATTTTGTTATATTTTTTTAAATTTTGAGTGAGAATTGTTGCATTTTTTAGAGCTTGGAAATATGAGAAATATCAGATGTGTTGTTGTTTTTTTTAAGAAATGTTATTTCTCTTGTTGGTTATATTGTAGTGTTTTCAATCTCGGTTGACTACTCTATCTGTGGTTTGGCTCCACTTGGAGAATATCTTGTCATCCTGTTTTATGACGAACAACCAACTGAAGATGTATGTGCCTTTTTTATTATATTTTATTTACCGGTATGTTATCTTTAATAAACTGTATGGAATATTTGACACTAATTAGAACAGTGAAGTGCTGAACCTATGGTGCTGATTCCTTTTTGGTGCTTAGGCCTAGAGTTTTTAACTTTGATGCTACAGCGCACTAATATGTTTTGTGCTTCTGTGCTATATAAATTTATTGTGTATTTTGTATTCTACTGTGTATTAAATGATTAGGTTTGTATGTATTACTGTTGCCAGTGAATTAAGTATTATATTGTTAGGATTGTAAATTCTTGTTTTTCGAGTAGTTTTTTATTGTTTTAGAGTTAATTTATAAATTGTTGCTTTGTAGGGGAAATATGTGCCAAATCGTCCACACCTGCAGCTGATAAGTGTCACGGATGGAGAGGAAATATCAAATGATGCGCTGTCCATTCGTGGATTTCAGGAATACCGATGTAACGACTATCATCTAGGTACAGTGCGTTGCTTGTTTGCTTGGTGGCTAGTTAAACTACAAAACTATGGTCCCGTTTTTTTCATGGACATAAGATGGCCGATCAAACTCACCTCCGATCAACTTTGGGACCTGATCAGAGATCATCTCAATAACCGTTTTTCCATCGCCAGTTAGCGGCTCATCGTCCATCAAATCTCTGATCAAGTTGATGGCTGAATATTGGCTGATCAAGTCAGATAATTGATGAATAAACATGGCGATCTGCAGTTCGCTGCTTGTTTGCACCAGAAACATCGATTCACTTCACCAGTCAGATCGGCAATTCACGCATTAAAATAAAGTTCAAGGCATGGCGATCAATCACTACTGATCAGTTTATACTGAGTATAGTGTTCATGATCCATGTCTGCCAATGCGAAGAAATAAAATGGATATGCTTGCGTATTGATTTACAATAGAACGTATTTTTTACAGCAGACGATATGGATGATATGGTTGATATCGTTGCTATGATGACGTTTACAGGCTAGCGTCCACTCGCAGTGCATGCTGGGTAATTTGGCACAACACCGCAAATTGAGGTCACTGTCAGGCAGTCAGATTGGCATAAAGTAGGCTTAGTTGACGGCCAATCAACTAATCGCCGATCACATAATTGGAGATTTAAAATGCATGGAAAATGAAACACAGTTGATCGTTGATCAATTCTGAACATAAAGTTAATCGGAGATCAGTAAATCGAAGATCAAATTTGATTTGATTGGCGATGGAAAAATCGGATCTATGTCTGACATTAATTGTGCAGCCATCCACTTGACCTTTGAGTTTTTAAGCTGAAAATTGGCACACAAGTGTCTTCTGCTCCGGGGAATGTTCGCACCCCACAGACGGATGTGCAAGACTCAGCCTGTTAAAATGAATGCACACAAAATATATGAGAGGTGCACATTATACAGAAGTTGCAACAGTATACTAGTCGTGACTGACATTGAGATCAGTTTTGCAAATTGTTTTTTAAAAGTTGGGGAAATGTCGTCCGAGGCCAACTCAACTGTTTCAGCTTGTTTAGAGAAATCGCACTAACAGTAGTGGGCATAGCTAGGTTTGGTTACATGAGGCTTTGTCGCTTAAAGGTGCAGAAACATTGCCCAGTTGCAGTGCCGTTTTATGGGACAATATTAGTTAAACCTAAATTTCTTTTACTGCTCATAGTTGGGTCATATTTCGACTGCTACTGAGTTGGAATGTTGTCTGGTGGTTTATAGAATGTCTGCCTGAAGATGGCATGTATTTTATTGTGAGTCCTAAAGATATTGTGACTGCTCGCCAGAGAGATGAGGATGACCACATCTCGTGGCTGCTCGAACATGAAATGTTTGTGGTAAGTGCCTTGTATAGTTTCATGATCATTTTTCTGTTACATGAGGTGGCCTGTTTTTTATCTTTTGTCCAGTTTAGGCCATATCCCCATGACAGAATCTTTGCAGTAGGTTTTTGCATTTTGAATGCCCTTCTTGTCATGCCGAAGTAGTGAAAGAATAAGTTGAAACCGGACTTTTGGTTGGCGGCTTGGCCAAGCAGTAACAGCTTTGGTTGCATCCATGAAGTTACTCGACACTGAGCCGGGTTAGTACCAAGATGGGTGACCATTTACGGTTGTACCGTCTTGTTATGTAACCAAGCTACACAGGTGAACTCAGTCTAGCCATCCCCTCGTGGGTAAGCACAGTGAGTGCCAGCGACAGCTAGGGTGTAAACTGGCACTGTAATTAATCTTCATCTAAATTTGCATCATTTTGATTTTTAGTGTTTGTGGTAAGTGTGGTGCCTATATAGTTTCGTGGTTAATTTTTACAGGCATTTCATAAAAATGACACTGAGCCGTCAGTCTTGATGCATGGTCAGTAAAGAAATAGAAATTTTTGTTAAGCTATAACAAGAACAACAATATATACCTTAGACTTTAGAGTTTAGTGGGTGTCATATTTCAGGAAGCTTTGGAGGCAGCTGCAGAGCATAGTAAGTCATTGAAGAAACACACCAGTCAGGTATGTCGTCTGTGTAATGTAAACAACACGTGTGAAAGAAACCATGTATCTATTTTCAGCATGTTTCTCTGGCAGTTTGGCATTACAGTTCAGAAGCTTTCAGAAGTGCCTTCTTCGTTCCTACCTAATTGGTCTAGCTTTATTTCTGCTAACTTCCTTTTGAATTTTTTGTTTTTATCATCATTGTTGTCATTATCACATAATTTTAATGTGCAGATATACAGTTAAAACAAGCCATTGCACAGTATAAAAGTCACACCAATTCAATTAAAGGTCCATGGCCACGGTCAAACTCACTCGCGCAATTTCTGTAGATTTAAATTAGACATTTAACCTCGCATATATAATATGTCGATTTGAGCTTCATAAATATATGAAATTAAT
>Ga0056128_1008580_pt1 | contig 12869 bp, 5 predicted proteins | sample WorMetLIZISLAND2_FD_71113 | JGI IMG/M metagenome (GOLD analysis project Ga0056128, IMG submission 71113) | Marine gutless worms symbiont microbial communities from Max Planck institute for Marine Microbiology, Germany - Olavius geniculatus... ...
CAAGAAATTTGAGAAAAGCTCACGAGACGCGCGAAAGCCTATAGCATTTCCAGTTCAGTAGTTATAGTTTCGAAAATTGCATATCACTTGGACTCGGCCCATCGGGACCATAATACACATAGGCCATAGGTGCGTGTGGCGTTGGCGACGGTGGCGCCTCCTTGTGAATGATAGACTTGCGCAGCCCAATATCGTGAAAAAAATCCGTAAAACCCCCTATTTTGGCGTTCAAGGTCATCCAAGGTCATTGAATTCAGCGCCAATCGACAGCCAGTATACGATTTCCTATTGGTGATTAATAGTAACCTAGGCCTTATCTCGCACCGTTACTGAGATACAGCGAGTTATTGGCCAAAAATTGCGAATTTTGACCACCCCCTCTCATTTAGTGACCTCGTTCGGGGTGACTCCCTTCGAATTTATGAGAAATCCTTACGGTTCCTGAAACTAGAGTCTTTCAGGCAGCCGATGGTGAAAATTTGGATATCCTAGCTTTTACCGTTTTTGCCTGATCCACCCGTGTGACGGAGGGACGGACGAACAGAATTGCGATGGCTAAGACGCGCTGAAAGCATAGCTGCTTTCGCGCGTAATAAAAGTAAAGTAGCCTGAACAATTGATAACAAACAGTTTAGTTAATAATTCACTTTAGTCAGATTGATAGTTTAATTAAAATAAAATCATTTAGTTAAAAAGTAGTTTAGTTATTAGTTTTTAGACAGCAACTAAGTAGATAGTAAACTTAACAAGAAACCCAGCTGTCGCTAGTGCGGGCCGACCGTATACCGTACCGCATACGTCCAAAAGCCAGCGTTCGACTTTCAGCCACGGCCTACAGGAACTCATGACTCCATTTAACGGCGCCATCGCCGCCCCCTACGACGTACAGTTTACCCACAATAGTGCGAAGTCGATGATTTTCGTCTCATTTAAAAAGGCTTATAAATGCGACTTCGTATTAGACATCCGTAGCAACCTGTGTCCTATCTCTCACCGTTTCCGGGATACGGCCAGTTTTTTTTTTGGTTGAAACGTGCACTTTTTTCCTAGGCTACCCTCACTCCATTGAACCCCAAATCTCAGAATGTTCCCTTGAACTGCATCGCCGAAGTTTTGCACACAAAGAGGGCTAGTTACATGTGTAAAAAGTTTTTCTGTAACACCTACTGTTTAGCCACAGTACATCCGTTACACACAGACAGACGATGGACAGACATTATAACAACTCATAGCAACAGGCCAAACCCTTATGCTTAGGCCTACAACTTAACGGTCGGCCCAAAATGGTTGCATTACTTGTACAATTTTTGACTTTCAGATATCACTGTCCAACTGCAGTGAACTGGGGGTAGCAACTGTTGCAAAAATTGATTAGAATTCACAACTTGAAAACAGTGGTCGACTGTTTAAATGTTTAGACAGTGTTGCACCAATTCACCCGCAAAACAGTTGCAAATTAGTTGGGCGAAAAAGTTTAATTACAATTATTAGTTTAGTTAGGCCTATACCTATATTGCCAAAGTAGTTGCTAAGTAATAGTTTAATTACATTTTAGTTGAAATCATAGATGTAAAAAACGTTTTTACGTTTTTTATTCTTGCCACCTTTTTTACGTTTTTGACGTTTTTTATTTTGCTCAACGTTTTTTTATTTAAAAAAAAACGTGCATTGAAAATTCTACCAAAAGTTTTGTGAAGCACTTTTGGGACCACAGAAACGAATTAATAAGTCATATATTGATGTAGTTTACTTAGTTGATCCAAATACACTGAATAAAATGTTTTTAACTAGTATATTTAGTTAGTTCAATACTATTGTCTTATGACCACACAGCTGAATTGAAATTAAATGAAGTTCTCTCTATCTAAACTATATGATTCCAGGTATACTGCACTTACAGCATTAGGCATTAGGCAAAAAGTTGAACAGATTATGGCCAACGTTTTTTATTCAACGTTTTTAAGCGTTTTTTTATTCTTGCCACGTTTTTTTACGTTTTTTAACGTTTCTTATTTTTCCTGGAACGTTTTTTACATCTAGGGTTGAAATTAATTCATAGCTCAATTATCTTTTAGTTATTTGCCCAATGACCTGTGAGCAGAGGAACGCTTCCGGGTGAAAGTAACCGCGGAGGAAGTCGCAGTAGTCTTTGCTGGTAATGACACACTCTCCGGACACGCCAACACAGCACGGCTTGCCGATTATTTCACACGTCATGTGCTCCTCCTTGGACTGCCGCTTCTTGTCGCATATCGGCCACTCGGTGATGTCATCCGACCACACTCCCGTCGAGTTGTTGGGATCCTGGCAGAACTGTGGGTCCAGTCCGCAAACTGTGCCCGGTCCGTTGCTTTTTTTCTTCCAATTTGCGAGTAATTTCGAGCAGATGTTATTGTCGTCGGAAATGGTTTGTACGCAGCCGGATTTGTCGTTGTAAATGCAACATGCAGAGTTGCGCTCTGTATCGTGTTCCTGCTTAATGAACTCTTCTATATTAGGATCACGACGCATACACGGCGAGTACTTAGCACCAAGCAGTATCAGGTGGCGTGGACGCGGTCCAATCCACATGTTACTTTCTTCATCATGAATTACATTCTCGTACACCATATTACTGCGTATTACCACCTGTTCGGAACGAACTTTTTGCACGTCTATCGGCGCAACCCAGTATACAGTCAACATGACAATGAATACGATGATCTGTACACTGGTCACCCACACTGTAAAGTACGGGCGGTGGACATAGACATCGGCCAGATTAAATCGGATCTCGGTATTAAGTCGAGAACGGCGGTAATGTCTGCCCATCATTTTACCGACTAGACCCAGTCCAGCCTTCCGATCCAGTTGTTCCACATCCTCGTGTTCCACTCTCGGTCTGGCTGGCGGTTCACGGACGCCGTGAATAACCATACTGCGTCGTTGCCATTTTAGATTATTATCTTCAACTTTATCCTCGTCCGGTATACCAAACCACTGGGCAACACTCTTCCGCGCTTCTCTCCCATGCGCCATTATAGTATTTAGGCCTAATATATTAGCTGCACTGTAATTAAACGATAAAAATTACTCTTCGTCGACAAAAAGTAAACCCAGAGCATACATATTTCATACTTCCACCGACGCATAAATGACGTCAGTCGCGTCACGCGTAAACGTCACCATAGAAATAATATTGTAAAATATATACATATTTCCGTGGACGTAGGCTTGCGTTCAGCAACTTATTAGGTATTAAATTCAGTGTAGCGAAGGCTTACTTTTGTAATATATATATATATATATATATATATATATATGTATGTATGTATCTTTATTTCGCCTGATGGGCAGCCACAAACGGTAAACACACACACAATGAAATCGATAACAAGACAAGCATGCAGAAAGTAAGGCACAGGATATTTGACCGGGATATTTGACCGGCAGCCGATCAAATATCCTATAGGCTATATGCACGACCGGTCGAATTTTGTCACCGATCAAAGGCACCCGGTCATGACCAGTTGACCGATCATGACCGGTCCAATATCCGGCCCTATATGATGGCCGGATATAAATTTACCGGTCACCGCCTTGTACGTATAGAAGCAATAATGCTCATAGGCAGGGTTTTCAATAGCGGACGTTTGGGCGTAAATACGCCCAAAAATTTCAGCCTGTACGCCCAAATTTTAAGACGTGGACGTCACGACGTCCAAACCAATTTGCTTCTTATTGCATTTATTTGTCTATAATAAGCTGACGTCATTGACGTCATTGACGGAAATTGACGTCAGAATCTGTTTTCCAATGTTTCGTTGGTTCAATAATTTTCGCTGACTGTCGTGTTTCTGAACACTTCATTTCATGAAGACGTGGCACGGCAACCATATTAATTTATTCTGTGAACAGTTCTGATCCAAAAACTGCAACTTTCGTTTTGCATAAAGCTACTAAAATTAGATGTTGCTTGTTTTTACAAGAAAGCTCAGCTGTCGCTAGGGAAGATGCGCTACAGCCTATATAGCTCCTGTTGCACTACTGACCTTTAAGGTCATCCAAGGTCAATAATTTCCATGTCATTTGAAAGCCAATATACGTGACTTTCTATTAGTGATTAATAGGTAACTTGGCCCTATCTTTCACCGTTTTTGAGATACGGCTACTTCACTTGAAACTTTCCATTAGAAATTGCGGAGAAACCGCTGCAGATGGAGACATGGTTACTATTGACAGGAAGTCGCCAGCGCCCTATCCGATAGTACCATCACCGACCCTTTACGACTAACTGTTTATTCACAATACCGCACGATTGTCATACTATAGTGCGTTATGACCAAAGACGTTATCTAACGTCTTTGGTCATGACCTTCCAAGATCATCCAAGGCCAATGATTTTCATGTCATTTGAAAGCCAATATGCAACTTTCTATAAGTAATCAATAGCAATCTAGGCCCTATCTCGGACTGATTAATCACAGTTATACATTCGTGACAGACAGATTGACAGACAGACGACAATCGTGTCACAAACTGTAGCGCGTAAAAACCACGACCTATGTTGGTGGTGCGTTAGTGATGCATATGTAGTAAGTCTTGTTTTGCATTAAGTTTTTGCTTCATTTTTCTTGTAAGCCTGCTGCATGACTTCCAGATTTTGTACACTGACGTCCAAATTTTTTTATCTTGGAAGTCATGACGTTCTGAAAATTCAGGTCTATTGAAAACCCTGCTCATAGGTATTGGCAAAAACCGTGTCCCTGCGAATTGCAAGTCAGCCAACTACCACGTCAACTTCGTCAAGCCAGCAATAGGCCTAGTTGATGCAGCACGGTGCAGTCGGCAAGATTTTACCACCCATATTGTACGCTAATTTTTATGTTCATTACTGTCACACTAACACTAACCCTAACCAAAATGCTAACCTTAATCCTAAGCCCTAAACACTACACCATAATATTCACGCTAATTCTAATTAGAACGTGATACATACTGTATTTAATGTCATTCGCTAGGGGGCGACTGCGATTTTTCGTTTTCACCGGTCAGATAGCCTGTAAGGTATTTGAACATAAAAAATAAATGTTATATCACGCAGCTTTCTTTCCAAAGACAAGGTTAGTGCTTTCCTACATATTTTCATTAATCTTATGAAAGATCTTTCCAAAAGAGTTTCGAGAATATGGCCCATGAACTCTGCTGAAGCCAACGTAAACATTTCTCGACGTCAGTCAGTGCAAGATGCGGCCACGCCCATTCTGCCTGGCCGATGGTTGACAATTATGTAAATGAGATGCAGTAGCCCGAGCCGGCGGGCTGCGTGCAACGTACAAGAAGCCACGGCCTGCTGTCAATCAGTCAGTTGGCAACATACAGCGCTCGTGTGAAGGTGGTGTTCGTTGTGTTTCGTCGTCTAATTTGTGATCGACTGCAGCAATTACCGATTTAACGAGCACGTTGGATATCGAAAACTTTACCGACATCATGGCTGCTGTGACGGCGAACGAATTACGAACTAGATCTTGCTGCGAGTTCGCGCTAACTGTTGCCGTCGGATGAATGACCTGACAGCTGACGGAATAAAAGCGCGTTCGCACCACTGACTGTAAGATTGCCAGCTTCGTTCCATCCATGTCTAAAAGTGAACTCTACGACGAATTAAACGCAGTTCGTCTGTGACAAGCTGCACTGGTGTCTGCTGAACACGAAGGTGAGAACTACAGCAAAAGCTGTAGTGCCGTCAGTGCAGTAGTCGGTGTGATAGGTCTTCAAAGCATTGGAGGGAAGCGGGGAGATTAAGAGTGCAAGGTCCTCAAATGGCCATAGCATGAAGACGGCAGCCTGAAACCCAATGGCCGGAAATCAAAGCTGAAAGTCCAGAAAACCGGGTTAAACGCCAAGAGAGCGGTGGTGATGTTCCCACCAGCTACGGGATCTGGGGAGATTACATTGTTGCCCAGTGGAGTTTGGGGTGGAACCCTGTGCATTTTGCATTACATGAGCACTCAATAGTTTGTCTAAATTTTTTAGAACACTTGCATCGTATTACTGGCTGCAGATGTATATGTAAATTTATTGACTGTTTATTGCACGTTTTCCACATTTTTCCATGAACAGTGTTAATGTGCCGTTTTTTATGAACGAATGGAGAGGATTTTCCAAAACTAGAATGATCAGCAACAGAATTGATTCTTATATTACAAAGTGATCAAAGTTGAAGCATTTTGTTATTCTTTGAATATTTCATTCGTTAATTCTATTTTCAGTTCGGTGAACTGATAGAAGCAACACAAAATTTGCTACTTTCAGTTCGGAGATGGATAATGCTTGATGCCTATCCGATGCCTCGATGCCTCGGAGCGCCGCTGACATCCTGCTTCCGTCACTGTCAGGAGCTGAGCTGGTCTCACGACACTGCAGCCACTGACACTTCCAGACTTACCTCGAGAGCATTCGATGGCCTGGCGGGACTAAAATGTAGCAGAAAATTAACTAACTATGTAATAAAGCTGAAATAGATAAATCTAAGTTGCAAAGTGAGATTTTAGGTCCATGCTGAAGTCCTAACTACACGAGCAGGCCACTATGATCCAGTTCTGCCATTGTCCAGCTGAGAGTAAACCGAAAGATTTTTAACCTCTCAGTATTTTGAAAAAATATAAATAAGAATTGTAGTGCTTAATCATTTTTTAGTCCATTTTGTATAAAGAAAGAACATCGCCCTGCACAAGTCATGGTAGATCTATAGCATTTTGACTCAGTTCGGCGAACTGACGATAGTCATTTTGGCCACCAATCTTTCAGTTGGCTGAACTGACCGTAGCACTGAGCTATTTCATTCTGGCTTTTTATTTGCTGTGTATTTTTTGTTCACTGCAGAGCGTTACATCAATGAGCTTTTGCTCACTTATCGTTCTAACGCAGTTGCAATGAATGCAGAGTGCAGACATTGATGAGGTAGAGTCAAAGTGCCACATAGATCTAACAAGCCAGGAAAAACATTAGTGCAGCCTGAATAAATACGTGACTCTTTTTACATGTGAAAGCAGCTACCGCTGCTGCTTTCAACGCATCTTAGCCATCACGATTCTGTTTGTCCGTCCGTCTGTGCGTCCGTCCGTCACACGGGTGGATCAGTCAAAAACGGTGCAAGCTAGGATTACCAAATTTTCACCATCGGCTGCCCTGAAGACTCTAGTATCAGGAACCGTAAAGCTTTTTCATAAATTCGAAGGGGGGTCACCCGGGTCACCCCTCACGAGGGCGCTAAATGAGAGTGGGGGGCAAAATTTGTGATTTTTGGCCAATAAGTCGCTGTATCTCAGTAACGGTGCGAGATAGGGCCTAGGTTACTATAATTTACTAATAGGAAGTCGTACACTGTCTCTCGATTGGCGCTGAATTCAATGACCTTGAATGACCTTGAACGCCAAAATAGGGGATTTTATGGATTTTTTGGCAATTTCGGGCTGCGACCCAAGTCTATATCATTCACAAGGTGGCACCACGCAACTATCGTTATGTGATCCAGATAGAGAATTTGGTATTTGTATATTAACTTAGCGTGAACATTCCAATTTTCAGCTAAACTACTGAACAGGAACTGCTATAGGTTTTCGTGCGTCTCGTGAGCATTAGCTCAAATTTCTGTTGGCTTGATGTATTGACTAAGTTCATTGCTTTGGTATACGGCTTTATCATATTCATCATTGACTTTTGCCTTGGAAATTTAATTATGCATGACTGAGTCCTGCGTCACCGCTTTCATGCTTGACGTCACATATAGATTTACCACAACTTTTTGTTAGTAGCAAAAACTGTATGTTTAAAAATAGGTCCGAAGTGTCTCGCACTTTTAGGACCGAAACTTTGGACCTAAAAAGTTAGGTCCAAAATGTCCTTGGTCTGAAGTGTCCGAGAACACTCCACTTGAAGAACAGGTGCAGAGACGGTTTAGAAAACGACTGTCTACACAGTTTGCAGTTATTTTTTCTGTAGCACTTTGATTTATTTGTGTGTAATGTTTTTTAATACAGTACCGGTATCGTTTTTGCAGTGACCTTTCAGTATTTACTAACGATTATTGGAAGATGTTTTTTAAAGTTAAAATTTCTTTTTATACAAAATAGTTCTGTAAAACACAGAGTTAATGATCGATGCTGTTACCTAGTTAATTGGAAAGCATTTTTTCAGTCAGAGAATTGGTTTTTTGCGAAGGCTACAGTCGTCGAGTAATTCTGTGATGCATTTTCTGTATGAGGCATTTGCTTCTGACGAATTGTTATCTAAAGGTTTTTCGTTGTGATTAAATTGTAGTTTTTTAAAAATTTTCTTCTTTTTAAAAAGGCTATTTTATTTGACTATTTTTACTGTTTTCGTTGTGTACTTGTGTTGTGTTTTGTGTTCTATGCGTTTGATTTTATATGTATGTTTTGTGCTGTTGCCACCATGGCGAAATAAAGTTTTCATATGCCTTAGTGCCGCTGTAACTACTGTACGTGCTATAGGTATATTGTCAAACAGTGCGTGGCAATGCCAGCAGGGGCTTGACGCTTGAACGGCAGTTTCCAGTTCCATGACTGCGCAGAACCGAACTGGACTGAAACGAGAAAGAATATAGTCGGTTTTACTACCAGTTCCCTTCATGGGCAATGGGAACTTTGGAAGTGTTGCGGGGCATATAGATGTGTGCATAGACCAAGAATGCGCATTTTGCGAATTTTAAAAAATTCGTAAAATTCGCGAATTTTTACGCATTTTAAAACGGCCAACGAATTTTAAAATTTACGCATTTTTACGAATTTTAAAACAGCCAGAAAATTATAACATTTTGTACTTTGTAAAACTCACATCAACGCATCAACGTATCAACGTATACTTGTGTAGTGTGCAAATAGCGACGATCTCGGACTCAAGTCTCACAGTTTAGTTTAGTAACCAACCCGAATTCCGAAGTTCGCAGATTAACTGTGCAGTGCGCTGCAGTCACTACTCACTACTCAGCTCCGAAGTGTCTCGCACTTTTAGGACCGAAACTTCGGACCTAAAAAAGTTAAGTCCGAAATGTCCTAGGTCTGCAGTGTCTTGGGTCTTAAGTGTCCGAGAACGCTGCACTTGAAGAGTAAAGGTTAAAGGTTAAAGGTGGTTGTATAGCTCTTAATGGAACGCATCTCAGAGCTACGGAGCGTCACCTGCCGTATGGGATCACACAGTGTTACCTGCCACCTGACACAGGTGAACGCGTGTGGACTGGGAGGGAAAATTAAGTGCTTGCCCACGAGAAATGCTGTAGTTTCAGAACTTACGTCAGGGAAGTGTTTTGTTTCAGCGAGCGCAGTTTAGCAACACGGTGTGATACATTCGTTTACTGTACATTGTACACGCATGCACTTGAGATTGAGTGCATTATGTACAGTCTACAATACCTACAGTTCAGGCCTACTCTGCGAGGAGTTTGTACTTTGTCTGTGTCATGTTTGAAGCACCAGTATACACGAGTATACACAGTTTGTAGCTGGCATCTGTTTACTGTCACGTATGGGTCTGTATGACCTTTTACCGGCAGTTATACAGCAGCGAAAGTAAGTAAGTAATTTGTATAATGTAGCGTCAAACTTGTGTATCGTGCGAAAGCCGTTGGGCGGAATGAAATGGGGAGCTATTTTGTGGTCCCAGCTAGCGTTGCAGACAGGGCCGAATGAGAGATTTGGGTGTTGGAAAGTTCCAGTCATAATCTGCTGTTCAGATTGCTGTGAAACGGACATGAGAGTCGTAGTGATGATGCCGCACTTGTGGACTGTGGAATCCCTTTGAGGACTCCAGGATCCATTGCCAGCTCTGCCCCCCCTCCCCTTCTGGGAACAGTGGGCCCTAGACATTGATGTAACTATGTGGCCATTGGGTCGCTGGGTGGTTGGCTGTAGTGGGAGAGAGCAATCAAAAAAGCCTTCCAGTCCCATGAACTCCCATCATCCAATGGTCCATCCAGCTGTGTTGGTTTGATTATATTGCTTGTAACGTTTTATGTATATACGTATTTATATGTCTTGGGTGCGCAACTGCATATGACGTTATTAATTACTTCTGTGTGGGTGTACCGGGGCATGTGTACTGTATTATATATGTGTTCGCGGTAAAGTCTGATGCGTTCTCACTGTGTGCGTTAACGCGCGTGGGCGATTCAAAATGTATTCGCTATTCTAGGGTGAGGTATAGCGCTTGGATTAGGGCTTGATTGAACAGTCAATTGAGATCGTCCACGCGCGTTAACGCCCCGTCACGCGTCACGCGCGTTAAGCCAACTTTCACCGAAACCTCTCCCCCTCCGGTGAAAGTGAACCATGAAAGTCGGCAGACTTTTTCGCACAGTCGGCGTAATGGAATTTGGGCTTAACACCACATACACTGTAGGTTACCATTTACACGGTTAATAGCGACAGTTTCTGCGCTCTTCCGGCGGTAGCACTGGAAATAGGTAATAAGACGGAATTGGCTGAATTGGAGTTAGAGTTCACGGCATCTTCGAGCTTATGGGTCCGGAACATCTTTAGTAAGTTGGCAAAAATGCAAGTAGTCACGCCTATAAGGACTGGATTGTCAGGCCTTGCTCTGGGCCATGCCTTTGCAAGATGTCTTGAATCCGGGCTGGATTATGTCCAGAAGATTTTGCCAAATTGTCTTAGCTGCTGCCATCGTTAGTTAAGAGAGGAGCACAGAGCCGGGTCGGGTGGCGCCATCGTCAATGGATGGAACCTGCCTTAGAATAGGGCAGAGCACGCAAAGAAGATCGTTAGTGGGCCGTATGTCTCCAAGCTGGCGTGTGCGGCGCGCCATGCTATGTATCTAGGTCCCATTGGCTTGGCCTCGCCGCAGCCATGGCCTGGTTGCCCGGCTGCTGTGCTTATTGATGCTCGTCCTTGAGTGAGGCCGGAGGACTACCGGGTAGCACAAGATAAACATTGGCAGGCTGCCAGCCCGGCCTTGAGCCCTACCGGGCTGTGTGTTTGGCCTGGCGGGCCAGTGTGCACGCCTGCTGGCAGGCAGTGTTATAATCTAGGACGTACGGATGATTGTGTGACTGTTCATGTTCCCCATTACGCGGCCCTCACGATGCTCCGGCGGAGTGTGTTGCCGCTGCTGGATAATCCATAAACAGCAAATCGCCGTGGTGGAACGTAGAAGATCGAGTCTTAATAAGATGCTACTGGTTTTTATGTTTTTATGTTTATCAATCGCTGTTATAAAGCTGTAAATGATAGTCAGTATGTAATTTTATCCATGGTTCATTAGGACTGATACACGCTAAAGACTACGCTGAATATACACTGCTCTTACCGGCAGTCCTCTGTTGTATGTGCATGAAACGTAACACCACTGACTGACACGAAAGAAGTGTATGAGTCGTTAGAATACCGTATAGATAGAGGTCAGAGCGCTTAGCGGACTGGCCATTTGGCACTGGGCAGTGCTGGTGGCTGACGATAGGCTTACTAGGTTTATACTGGTTTCCATAATAAAATCCCATTTCAACGCACGCGACGCAACGCTATTGCGTATGCAGCTGACGCAACGGACGAACAAAACGCAAAGCTAGAAGCGGTGTCCAGTCTTGGGTTGCGTTTTTTTTCGCAGATTATGTGCGTTGCGTTGCGGAGGATGGAAGCCGTGCATTATTGGTCGGCCTGCAGTGCTTTGCGGCCTGGAGTGCCGTGCTCTTTGTGTACTGAGCAATCCGCATAAACAAATCAATAGTCACTCCACAAACCATCCACACTACGGTTCGCCTTTGAAACATCCTGGTATTTAGTTACCTGTTTCAACTTTCTGTCCTAAAGTTTGGGTTAATGGTATTTAGTCTTTACGGCAAAATTATATTTTAGTTACCACTGGGATTAGGTTAGCCTAGTTGAGCACCATAGCCTAAAAACTTAAATGATCAGGAGTGCGGCGAATCGACAGCGAATTGCATAGTGAAGACAAGCGTCGTCGCACGGCTCAGATTCGGCGAGTTTCTCGCCGACATTGTGCACTTTATCAATTAAATTTTCTTACTTACTTACTCAAGACGAGATCACGGAGTGCAGCTCATTATTGTGCTTCCTGCCGTTACTGCCTAATCATTTCCCACCCCGCCGCCGAGGGTAGGAGGCTGAGTTTACATGACTGTCTGTGTATGCGTGTGTAGCGCTGTGTGCTACGGTGCTGCTCCACTAATGAGCAACCGACCGCTCAACAGGTTGAGTTGAGTTGAGAAGATAATGCTAATGATTGACATCAGGCTAGAGCGAGTGCTGCTGCTGCTGTTGTTACTACACCCAGGAGTTGAGAGTGCCTCCTCACAGCCTCATTCAGCCTTCTACCATTACGACGGTACGTCCGCAAGTGTTCCATTATAGGATCGCCCCCCCCAGATGTGTCTTTACGGCCACAGTTTGCTGGTGGATAAAGGTTTGAGACCTATTACTACCGTAATTATCTTTCCCTTGGGCGGATTTTTTATGCTATACTACAGTGAGTTAAGACAAAAAGCCCAGCTGTCGCTAGGGTGGAGCCGATCGTACTGCTCTTGATCTTGAAGGTCATCCAATGTCGATGATTTTTATGTCATCTGAAAGGGTCGTATCCCACTTCCTGTTAGTGATTAATAGTAACCTAGAGGTAGTAGTTTATGAAACTTGACTTTGATGCGTTTTTTGGGCTCTTGGTGCATCCAACATGCGTTTGTGGTCGGAGCTGCGTCCCGAACCCTGATCATCATCATCGACAGCCTTGGGCTCAACACCCGTTGGTGTCTGACGCCATTCTTACTATCGCTGCCCACCGCTGCCTATCTAGGGCAGCGTGGCTTAACTCCTGCAGGGTTGTCCCACACCACTGCTCAATGT
>Ga0056128_1008582_pt1 | contig 12869 bp, 9 predicted proteins | sample WorMetLIZISLAND2_FD_71113 | JGI IMG/M metagenome (GOLD analysis project Ga0056128, IMG submission 71113) | Marine gutless worms symbiont microbial communities from Max Planck institute for Marine Microbiology, Germany - Olavius geniculatus... ...
GTGCCACGCCCATCTCCACATATGCACGATAAATATTTAATATATTTCGAATTACAAGCGTTTTTAATTTGGTTTGCGCAACAAAAAGTCGTAAGGTTACAGCTACATGATCTAAAAATTCATAATATGCATTTTAGAAAAAATAATGTACTGCGGGTCGCAAAAACAATCTGGTTTGCTAGCAGACAATAATGACGTTCGTGGCGTAAACTGCGTTTTTTGATGGCATATTCAACACTAACGCGTTAGGTATATCTGCTGACGGCATGGCAGACAAAAAAATCTAAAGAGTTTAGTTTTGTTGTATTGAGACAATATACTACAAAATCTGCTTTTCGTGCTCCGGCTTGGATGTATTTATAATATACTTATAATTAACTAACACTAATGCATTAGGCATCAAAAACGCAATTATAGGTAGTGGATCATACCACTTGAAATATGCACGATGAATGTTTAATGAAACTGGCTTCAACTCGTTGCATTAGGCGAATGGTGAGTAAACAGTCTACTTATTTGTTTGGTCTGTGCTACGGCCTGTTGAAGAATCGTTTTCTTGTTAGATATATTTATTCTGGAAGTACAGCCTGTACAAAATTTTTGGTTGAAAAAATTTTGTTTCGAAGTTGCCAACATGAACTAGGCCCTATGCAAAGTTATGTTTCAAGTTAGGCCTAGTATTACTGTATTAGTATTACTATAAGTTGATAAGGTTGAATCACAGAACAAATGCATGATACTGCAATCAACTTGGCCTAGATAAATGCATTTGCATGAATATAGGCCTACCGGTATCAGAATACAATCCAGTTACACACTGTAAGCCTACCTATACAGCATGACATTATGCCATATAATTATTCACTTCAACATGAATGTGCCATGGTATTGAGAGACGGCAAAACTTCAGGCCATTTGGAGTACCGAGTATTATTTTTTTTAGATATGGCACTTTTCCACCAATAAAAATTGCCAAGTCTGGCTTTGTGGACCAATTTGCATTTGCTTATAAATAGCCTGAGCAATAGCCAATCACAGCATGGCCTCTGCTGCCGGCAGCCTAACTGCACGGCTAGCCTGCCGGCTGCTGGCACACTATACACGACATTGTTTATTTGTCTGTCGTTAACCAATAACCACGTTGTTCTTAGGCTTCTGAGGCTTTCAGGAGTGTGCTGATGTCTGCTTAACATGGACCCGGGTGCTCCACTGCACTGCCTTGCAGTGAATGGGAGTCACGCCTCATCTCATAGGAGCCAGAAGTTTGCTTCTATCTGAACCATCTGCACCAACACTTTTTATTGGCAAAACTGAGCACACCTCTGATCATGCACACTTGACTTAAGTGCTAGAGCCTTCAACTTATTGAAGTTTGCACTCAACCCTAAGAAGAAGAAGAAGAAGAAAAAGAAGAAGAAGAACCCTGACCACAATCTTCACCTTTAACTCTTAGGAATTACAATGATTATATTTGCTGTGCACACGTATGGTCCATATGCAGTCACAAAGTGCTATTTACCGTGCGCAAATCACACACAATTGGATGGCATACTTTTAATCAACTTTTAGGCAGCATTAAACAGAATAAATAGTGCAGTTTAACGTTTAGCCTATTGGCAATAATCAACTTCATGATCAACTGAAGGATGCATCCCTTTAATAACTTTTTGGGTCACTTAGGGATAATCGGACAGCTTCGGTGGTAGCTGATAATCAGTTTCGATTAATGTCAATCTTTACTATGACAAACCACTGGCCAAGAAACCAACCGTGGTGTACGTTCTTAGATGATGTATGCCTAGTGCCAACCAAATGTCATCCAATCCACTTCAGAAGTTCAGACTGTACACAGGCACAAAAGTTAACCGCAACTTCAATAGAGAGAGGCAATGCATGCTGTAGCATGCACGGTCCGTAACATTTTCTGCGCCACATTGGATTGACCATGCTAGGAATTATGGAACTTTCGTTCCCATGTACTTTTGCTCCCAGGAACGTAAGTTCCATAGGTGGAACTTTCGCTTCCAGGAACTTTTGTTCCCTGGAACTTTTGCTGCCGCAGCCAAAGTAACGTGGTTTCGCTCCCCAATACGAATTATGATTATTCAATTGATAAACTAATGGTATTAAGGTGTTGTAGCTTGTTCGCATCTTTGTACAGCTTCATTATGGTGAAAGATGGCAGGTTCTAGCAAATTATTTTATCAATTATTTTATCTTAAATTTATTAAGTTTTCTAAATTCTTCGTCATGTTATATTTCTTTATAAATTCTTCTTTAAATTATATTTTTTGCCAAGTTTTAAACTCTAGACTCTTCTCTAAACCCTAAACTCATTTTTAGTTTTTCGGAAAACCTTTATAGGCTAGCTGTAGCACATCTTTCTTAGCGACAGCTGGGCTCTCTTGTTTTGAACATTGAACATTTACACTGCATGCTGACGTCCTGTGATTTCAGCTGCTTCTATTAAGCATTAAGTGTGTAGGCATATAATGTCAACTCTGAGTGAGGAGCACAAGTTTCACCTCATTTTCGCTCAGGGGAGAAAGTTCCTGGGAACGAGAGTTCCTGGGAGCGAAAGTACATGGGAACAAAAGTTCCAGTTACCAATTCTTTGTACCAACGGTACTTGATCTAATCAAATTCCATGCTGGTGCAGTTTTCCATGACGCCAGGCAGACAAGACATGTGACTGACTCTAACGATGGTTGGATATGGGCGTATAAAGCGCAAGCTACAAAGCTCATCACCTTAAAGTACAAGAACAAGTAAGATAATAAAATGCTGTCCCTTTTAGCAGTCAATTGTCCAGATATGCTGACTGGTTTACTGTATCTGTGTGTTACAGAAAATGCCCTGCTGGTTTTTTGATAAAAGTGAGCTGCAGAATACGCCATCGTTTCACAGTGGAGTGGATGCAGCAGCTGAGGAAAAGTATCGTCGTGAGGGTGCAAAGTTGATCACGGATGCTGGCAGTTCTCTTGGACTGTATCCCATAATATTTGTTACGTAACAAAACCTGCCACTAAAATATATGTAATGCAATGTTTGTTAAAAATTGCAGTAGAGTATGAAGTTAGGTAGAAAACAAGAAAAGCAAACCAGTAACACTTGAGCAATGGCTTTTAAAATGCTATGTATGTAGCATTTGTATACAATAAAAATTATAGTTTTGTACAGGGTGGCAAAACAGAATTAAGGCAAACTAATCAAACATGTTTGTTAAACATGTTAAATTAGCTTCAAGTATTGTCAGTAAAAATAATGCATTTGTTATTCAATTAATACTTTTGTTTTTGGATTCATACATACCTTTACAGAGCAAAATATTTTGGGTCACTGTTATCAATTGATGTGTCAAATGATGTCATCATTATTAGCATTACATAAATATAGAATGCATAATAGTGTGACAACATAGTGAACATAGTAAAATATTATTACTATTTTCTCACACAGTCTGCAAAAGTGAAATCTGTATTTTAAGTACTGTTTTTAACATTGTTTGACAGACGTGTACAGGCTTTTTTCTTGTCTGGGCTATGATGTAGGACATATGATATGTATATACAAGGGTCGTTAGATAAATAAGTTACAAAACAGCATCATTCTGTTAGTTTTCCAAATATTAAAAATTCCAAATATACGTTTTGTAGGGAATTTAATTCTGAGTGGCAGCTGTGAGTTTCATGACGATGACGTCACTGTGACATCATTTATAAACATTAAATATGACGAAGTTCCCGCTGAAACCCTCCCGTAAGGAACAGCATGCCTTTATCGTATTTTTGTGGGCCAAAAAATGCAAATCAGATTCATTCTGAGATGCATCCAATAAATGGTGACGTGTGTATTACGAAGCAAACAGTTCACATTTGGTGTAAGAAAATGCTAGGTGGGCAGAAATTTGTATCATATACCGAGGTGCAATCGGTCATTCATCAGTGGCTCGGACAGCAGCCAGCATCGATCTTTGCATCAGACATTCAGAAGTTTGCTTACAGATAGGACAAATGTATGAGCAAACTCAGATGATATGTTGAAAGTGAAAGACTAGTCTTTAGCATTTAAAGAGGTGGCATTAACTTGTTAAGTTTATTCACTTTTTTGTTCCTATGCTGTTTGTCACTTGCGAGTTAAGATAGATTACTGGCGGGGAAAATATTACATGTGTAGACTGTGTTCTGTGAACAGATGACGTCACAATAATAACATCATCATCCAAAAAATTTTCTGTACGTGTTCAGAATGAAATTCCCCTACAAAGCATATATTTCAGATTTCTTAGATTTGGAAAACTAAAAGAATGACGCTGTTTTGTAAGTTATTTATTGAACGACCCTCGTATGTCTGGTTATTGTGATGCAACAAGTGCAAGTGCATGATGAGCTAAGGTGTTACATTCTAGACAATTGTTTGATTTTCATTTGATCTTTTTCCTTGACATTGGTAATTCAGCCGCTATGATGTGTGTGCTATGGCTGCTGTTTACTTTCATCGTTTCTACATGTTTCATTCTTTCACCAATTTCCATCGTTATGTATGTTCTGGCATATTTGTCAGATTGCTACTACTAATTAGGTTTTGTTTGATAATATTTGTGACTGAGTCAGCTGATTTTACCTCCCTACTTGACAAATTTCTGGCAATGTTTTTGTACAATCTCAACTTAGTCTGTGAACCAAGTATATTTAAGAATAATTTATAAGTGCTGTTATCCAACTAGAAGAAAATTATGCTTATTCGAGTTATTGTGTTAGCATTTGAAAATCGTTTTCTGTGTAGCTTTAAATAACTTGTAAAAGTAATTTGAGCATAGCTCATGTGACATGCGATAGCAGCAGTCCTGCCACCTTGCTTGTCAAAAATATATGTTCTGTGCTAAAAATTTCACACACAGGTTGTCCAGGTCTATCTCCAGCCATTTCGGCGCAATTCACTCTTAAAATGTGTGTCGCAAAAAATTTACCAAACAACCCTATTTTGGGGGTTTAAGGTCATTCAAGGTCATCGATGTTGACACCCTAAAAAGCTTGTCACTAGTGCTTGTTATGATAAGCAGGATGTCTGTGCTTATCTGCAATTGTTTTCATGATAGATGAGCCAATAGCAGTAAAATAACCACTTTTTAGAGAGATACCCCTCTTTGACGCTCACGTGTGCAGGCCTCCTTGAACCTAGGGGGTCAGCAGTTGGATTGCTGAAATCTACGTTCATCATCATCATCATCATCAGTTTATTTTGGAAACACAGGACAGGACAATGTCAGAAAATACAGAAAAACAGTATGTGAACAATAAAACGTGTTCCAAGGGTCAGAAAGGCTGCAACGGCACTTACAGCTGCCCATATAACAAAAAGTAGCATGGTATAATAAGAGAGATCAAATATGAACAACCAGTACTGAAAAATAAAATTGAAATCTCCATTGGCTGTAATGCAAAATTTTGCAACTTTTGAATGGCTGCTATGGCAACAGAGGTTGATAGGGGGTAAATTGAAATAACACCGTAAGATTGCCCGACCCCGAAAATAGGGGGTAGGTAAACACAGCGCGCAATTATCTTTTACAAGGACCGAGCTATACTGCTTTGAAGTCCCCATAGGCCGTAATGCAAATTTTTAAAAATTTGGGGTAAAATAGGGGAAGGAGTTATCAGATTTTTATTCCAAACAAACTCGATCTTACTTTTTGGGCCCTGAATCATTGTGCAAAATTTCATCAAAATCGAATCAAAATTGCGGCCGCAGGAGTGTTTAGAGACAGAGTGACAGACAGATGCAAGTGATCTGTCCCATGCTATGCTATAGCAATGGGACCGATAAAAATTTCAGTATAGTGCAGTTATGTCAACTGAAGAAAATTGTGGTTTAAAACAGAAAGTGATTGATGCAGCACATTTAATGTTAATGTGCATATAGACATTCTCTGATGTTTAACGTCAATCATTATTGCCGGTCACTTCTGTTACTGTTTGTTTAAATGTGTTAAGTTGCTAAGCATCTGCTGCTGTATTTATACACGGTGTTTCATAAAACGGCACCCTTTTTATTGTTTCTTTTATAACTCAGTTGAATAATGATCAATTTGCATGAATTTTTTACCAGATGTAACTGAAGAAATGTAAATTCAAAATATTTCGACAAAATTTGGCTGTTTGTTAAATATTCTTTGCTAGTTGTGATGTAATGCTGACGTCACAATGTGTCATGAGTACAAACTGGCTTGCTTCGATAGTGAACATTATCTTGTTCACTGATGAAAAATGTTCATCATATCAGCACTAAGCAATGTGGGGGAATTAAATCAGGCATCTCGCAATCCAAAAACTTAACCATCTCGCTAGCGGTGCTTGCTGGTGCATTGTCTTGCTGGTAAGTGCAAAATTTAAGTTATCCCCACAAGTGTGTGAAAGTGATCATTTTAGGCATTTTTGTGGCTACAATGTTAACACTTTAACAGTTTGTCATCAATGAACCAGATGAAGTTTGCCATTGATGCAGGGCAGCTATTCAGCAAGTCTGTCAGCACCAGTTGCAACAAGCCAGTTTGTACTTGTGGCACACTATGATGTCAGAATTATGTCACAACTAGCAAAGAATGTCTAACTATCAGCCATATTTTGTCCAAATATTTTAAATTAATATATCTTCAGCTACATCTGGTAAAAATTTCGTGTAAATTGATCATCATTTGACCGAGTTATAAAAGAAACTAAAAGGGTGCCTTTTTAATGAAACACCATGTATATGCAATGTTGTGTGTGGTGTCAGGTCGTTGCAAGCAGTTGTTTATTCTTGTCAGCCAAAATGGATGAGTCCAAAGTTACTTGTGACACAGTAATTATTACTGTCCAATCAATTCTCACTCCAACACAGTTTTCTGTCTTTGGTGAAAATCCCAAGGTAGGTGTTCTGCATCGTAGCAGTTGTTAAGTGTGAAAATTGAATTTCAAAAGAGATTTTGTGACAATTACTAACTGTCCAAATCGATTTTTATTCATATCTGTTGATAATTGATATTGTACTGTGGTCATAACTTCCAGTTTTGTTGACAGTTTATTGTTTCCATTTATTACAATGAGAATGTTACATCACTTGTGGTTGACAGTACATGTGATTGTAAAACATCTAACACATGCTTACTGCTTCTGTTAGTTATAGAATAACTAACCTTAGTAGAATCCCCAGCTTGTAGTAGAACTGAATTCAAATACTGATCTGGCTTGTGGTAAATTGATATGTTAAACTTTTTGTTTTGCTTTTTCTATATGCTGTAACCTATTTTTGCACTGTCCAAACAGCTGATTCGGAAGACATATCATAATGAACAGCGTCATGCTTGGTAAGTTGGTACTAGGTACACACCTAGCTTGTATATAAGAACTGGCCCACATCAGAAGTTTTACGATGTCATCCAGTGGCTTCTGGGCTTTATATCACAACTGATGGGTTGTGGTTGTGTTGTGGACATATGCAGCAAGAGATTCTGGTGATGGAGAAGGTGTTGGTTGAGGGGCTTCGCTTTGATCTCCTGGTTGAACTGCCCTATGCCCATCTCCTGAAGTTTATTAAGCTACTGCAAGGTTATATGCTGTTGTTATTGCTTCTGTCCGAAGTCACGTTCTTGCATGCTCGATTACCACTGCAAATCAATAACAGCGGTTTTTTTCGTTAACTATCAGAAGACCTTAGTTTGTGTTGACTCAAGGTTTAGCTAGTCATAGATGTGATTCTGAACTGTTCCGTTGGAGTTGATTGAATGGTGGTCATGTGATTATGTGAATGGAGAAGTAGCTGACAGTCTTTTGTGTAAGTGCAGGCCTGCGTATTGACGCTGATATCATGCACCATTTTGGTGAATGCATTTGTTACTAAAGATTTTTAGCAAAAACTGCTCGAGTGCATTGAGTGGAATGCTTTATTATAAAATCTGTCATCAGTATCACTAAGTAACTTTGTAATAGTTGTATACAATCTTCAGTCATTTTGCAAGCAGTTAATCGTTCTATTGATGGTTAACTAGCCAGCTACAGTTAGCTAACATTTGACAGCCAGTTAGTCATTCCAGAAACACATTTTAACTTGAATAGTTACCGTATTAACTTGGTTCACTGACCGGAAATTGGCCTTAACTTAACTTCAATGCTGTACTGATGGATTACATTTATGTCTTTTGAAGGTGAGTCAGAAACTATTGAGCAGATACTTAAGATGTCGTGGACCTTCATTAATGACAGGTATCATGATTATCATCAGTTTGCTGCAGTTATCTTTACTTTGTATATTACTTTTACATTCTCACACTCTCATTTTTAGGTGTGCCAGCCGGCTTTCCAGTGTGTCATACATGTTTGCCTCAAAAGTCTATCATTTTTACCATTTTTATTGCTTATCATATTGCTGACCATCGATTTCAGATTTTTTACCTTCGCCAAGGAGGTTATGTTTTTGCCAGAGTTTGTTTGTTTGTATGTCTGTTAGTAAGATAACTCAAAAAGTTATGGACTGATCTTTCTGAAATTTTCTGGGAATGTCGGGAATGGCAAAAACTATCAGTGATTCGATTTTGGGGGTGATCCGGAAGGAATCCTGGATTCTGGATCACTTTGAAATTTTCGTTAACATTGCTTTCAACGGGGCATACGGGAAACTGCTACCAAACCGAATATGGTGCTGCCACCTGGCGAACAACATGGCGTTGGCGGAGGTGTGCGGTCTCTGACTGCTTTCTAGTTTATAAGATGTGAACACACTACAGCTTTTCTATTTACCGTGTATCTACTTTTCATGCAAATTATGTTGGCATCTTGGGACTTTGATGCAAAACAGAATACCAATGCTCTGCACATGACCTTTCTTTGTTTTTTTCGTCTTTCACATATCATTGCTTTCATGACTTTTCCCTCTATATCTTTTTTCAGTCAGTGTGTGGCTTTCCAGTTTCCATTTTCATTGCAGACTGCCTCCCTTTAATTATGCCTAGACACAGATGTTTTTACAAGTTATGCTGTTTAGTAAGTCAGCAGAAGACAGCTCAAATTTCCCAGTAAGCCAACTAAGTTCTCGTAACTTGCCCGTGGTGCCAAAATTTTCTACCAAAAATTGTGGTCTTTACTTGTAGCTAATATATGGTTGTTGCCCTTTCCATTAACTGTCTTGCAATTTAGACCTATCTTTAACTTGACCTAGCAGAATTGAGTATTTCAAGCCATATCGTTCCTTTAGTGCTTTGATGTTGTTAGTGAGTAACATTTGACATGTGAATTGATATTTCCTCTTCCCGAGGATAGGATTTGACGTATGTTTCATGTGCAGTTTGTGCACAACGCTTTGCATTGAATGGGAGCCTGACCTGATAGCAATCTCTCTGCTCTATCTGTCCTGCCATCTAATGAAGTTCAGGGTGGACAACTGGGTTGACAAGCCCATTGGTTATACTGGCAAGTGGTACAGCTTCTTTGTCGACGATGTCAACCTTGATATTATTGAAAGTGAGTTGTGCCATAGTATATTCTTTGTTTCCATTTTTGTTGGTTGGATTGCGTAAAGTAATAGTAAGCTAATGCTAGCAGATTTCTCCATATTTTCTCCATATTTGAAATATTTCTTATTTGTAAATGCATTTTTTGAGTTTTTGTTGAACTACTGTATATGTTGAATTTTGTTGACTCTCATGTTGTTATTTTGGTAACTACTAATGAACCACTGCAGTTGTAACGTGTAAGGTGCTGCTGCAAATAAGGCCTTTTGCGCATACTTTTGTACTCCTCTATCATGATTACAGGTCATAGTATGGACAAAAGAAAAAATTTTGGTTTATTTACACATGGTGCAAAAAGAACTAGAAATTTGGGCAAAGCCCAACGTGAGTCCACCTGGCGCTCTAAGTCCGATTGGGGGAAATTAGGGGGAAGGGTAAAATTATGCACCAAAGTCGGCACCAAAGTCACGTGGCCCGAACTCAAATGCATTGGCATACGCCGAACGCGCATTGTCGACTTAGGGTAGGTCAACATGAGCGCTTATAACTTTGTTCGTAGTGAACAGAATTTCACAAAAAATTTTTTTGTTCAATGCCCAAAAGATCGTTTTCGTCAACGCCGTTTACATATTGTCGCTATCTTCATCGCTAACAGAGATATTTGTGCTCAAACTCGAAAATTGTCGTAAATCGCACTGATTTTTGCACGTTTTTTGCCCTCCCAAATTTTAAGGGGGCCAGTGCCCCCAAAAGTTGTACTTGCGTTAACACCCCCACCTAGAGACACGTCAAGTGCCAAAGTTTCATCGGGCTACACCCCCTAACTCCAAAGTTATAATGGCTCATTTATTCCATTTTAAGCCAATTTTTGACCCCCCTTTGAAAAAAGTTGTAAGGGGGCCCCCATCCCCGGTGTGGGGTGCGCTAGTAAGACTTGGTCATTCTCTAGTGCGTGGAAAAATTTGGGGGCGCAGCACCCCCTAAGGGCCGAAATATGGCCTTGCGAAAAATTTGATTTTGGTGGGTAAACATTAGCCGCGTAATCTCTGATGTTAGTGGACTGAAGTTCACACAATTTTTTTATTCAACGCGGAATTAACTGTATTTGATAACGCCGCAGCAACCCCTAGGGGCCGAAATATGGTCTTCCGAAAAATGCACTTTGGGTGGGTACGATTCAACATCGAGATCTCCAAGGTCACTGGACCAAACTTCACCAGACTTGTTTCACCTAACGCAGGAGGAATCGCGGTAGACGGAATAAAAATCCGATTTTGAATATATTCATCCGTTTCGGAGATATTCGCTGCCGAACTTCGAAGTCGTCCGAAATCGGGTCAAATTTTGCATGTTTTTGGCCCCTGAAATTTTTTTGGGGTGCGCCCCCAAAATTTTGGACCAGCATTATAAAATTGGGCCTAGTATTGCCCATGGTGCAAAATTTCACGCTGGTCGGCCCACGCATCTTGGAGATCTCGCGTTGCAAAAAAATAAATAACATCTGCAGTAAAACATAAGTCCTTCCGAAAACTATTGTTTTTGGGCGGACTAACAAGAAAGCCCAGCTGTTGCTAGGGAAGACACGCTACAGCCTATACAGTTCCTGTTGCAGTACTGACATTTATGGTCATAAGGATGATGATTTTCATCTCATCTGAAAGGACATATGCAATGTCCTATTAGTGATCAACATGCACCGTTTAGCCACAATACATCTGGACAGACTCAGATAGACAACAATTGTGCCATAGATGCCTACAGCATAGCTGTAGCACATCAGAAATTTAACTGATAAAGATTTAAAATGTAAGAAACAGAGCACAACACTGTTACAGAAGCTGTTCATTAACACTTTCATTGTTATCCCTTGTTATACAGCTCAAACAAACGGGTGTATTGGATGGCAGTGAGGCTGGGAGATAACCTCGGAGTTAACCATTGTTATCTTAATTGCCGACTGACAAAGCCGGATTTGTAAAGTGTCCTGCTGGTTTAAATTACCATTTCCTGAATATCATGATTGCTTCAATACGTGCAGCAGATAGTACAGCAGTGTTTTATGTGTGTGTCAGATGTGTGTCGACGACTTCTGGATATGTACGCGGGTCGTTCTCCTGCTGTTACTCAGACACCAATAGCACAGAGTTCTCATGAGGCTGATCCTGTTCCTGTTGCCAAGCAGCAAGTCCAGCGCAGTCCTCCTCGCAAGTCCGGTTCAGTAGCCAGGAAACAATCGCCGAGTCCGCCACCTCGCAAACCTAGTTCTGTTGTCAAGCAGCCGTCGCGTAGTCCGGCTCGCAAGGCCAGTTTGGTAACCCAACAGCTGTCACTGCTCACCAAGCAGCTTTCAAAAAGTTCCGCTCAGATGGAGAGTTCGCTAAACAAGCAGTTGCCACCGAGTCCAAATCGCAACGCCAGTCCTCGACGCAGGTCCAGTTCATCCATGTCGGTCAGTGAGTTAAAGTATTTCCTTTTGTATCTTCTTTTTCTCATTGAAGTTGTTATTTTGTATGCAATAACTGCATCGCTGCTTCAATAAACAACAGGTCATGGGTGCAGAAGCTCAGTGACTTCAGTAGTTGCTGGGATAACTGTTGTTGTTTATGTCGATTGATTTCTATGCAGTACTGAAGGTGAGGTTTTGTTATTTTAACTCAGCTACTATCATCATGGGTGGAGCAGGAGCATCTGTTGAAGAAGTATACAGATAGCCACGTAGTATGTTGGCATGGGCCAGCATCTTTGTATTGTGCATGAAACTACTACACTTTTCATTTGCAGCTGCAGTTGGCTTCAGTCTCTCACTGCAGTTTTGGATTTATCACTTAGCGATCATTTGAGCAGTACCAGCTAAGCTGTTAGTATGAAAAACGACAGTTAACATAGCTCTGCAAGCCTCTGTATGTCTGTGTTCAGATGTCACCTCCAAGCCACAAGAGTCCTGACCAAGGCAAGTCTGATTTACAGTTCTATTGCTGGCAATTTATTTTTCTCTTATTCTCATAACCAGAGGCCAAATTCACAAAACATCTTATGACAGTTTTGCGACAATATTATGACATTTTGCACACGTACGCCAATCTGCTAATTCACAAAACATCTTATGAAATTTTACGACAAAAATCTTACGATCACTTTTTATGTGTCTTATGACATTCCAAATTATGCGATTTCAACATCATCCAACAAGAAAAACTTCTTTGTATCAATTTATAAGACCTCTAATTCAATTATACTCATAATCTAGAAATGTCAGATTTATGAGCCTACTACACTGTGTCTCAAAAAAAAGCATGTGACTACATTTTTTGCAATAACTTGAACAATGAATGTCCGATTATAATAATTTTTGGCACACTTATTAATGAGACTATATGTCATCGAA
>Ga0056128_1008586_pt1 | contig 12865 bp, 5 predicted proteins | sample WorMetLIZISLAND2_FD_71113 | JGI IMG/M metagenome (GOLD analysis project Ga0056128, IMG submission 71113) | Marine gutless worms symbiont microbial communities from Max Planck institute for Marine Microbiology, Germany - Olavius geniculatus... ...
CTAGCTTGGACCGTTTTTGCCTGATCCACCCGTGTGACAGACGGACGGACAGACGGACGGACGGACAGAATTGCGATAGCTAAGACGCGCTATAGCAGTACCTGCTTTCGCGCGTAAAAATATTCAATAAGATATGGGATGTCTGTAATGACCAGTGTTTTACAAATCAAGCGTCATCGCAAATTGCAACGAATACTTCGCACAACGTAGACTAAAATTAAACTAGTCCTCCTACAGCGTGCACAAGCGATCCGACCGTGGTGGGTCCGGTGTCGGTGTCGGCTGCAGTGCGGGAAGCTGGCGGCAGATCTCGCGTCAGACACGCAGTACCACGCAGTCGTTGAGGACGACTCAGTGCCGAGCTTGGTCTGGAATGAGTCGAGCCCGTGCCACTCTCAACTTCCTCGATGTCAATGATGTCGTCATGAGTGGTTAGTCCTGACGTCATGCTGGCTGACCGCCGCTCGGCCAACTTGCTGGCAATACCCACGTCCTGCTCGGCATCGGCTTTGTACATCGGAGTCGCGTGGCGGCGCCACTCACCATTGTCGTACGACGTGTAATACCGCCAGCTGTTCACGAACACATCCAATACTGACATTCAAACAGATCGAATCCTACATTCAAAAATGGTAAGTGGATCGAACCTTCGATTTGCTGTGAATATGCTGGGCAACAAGATACGTAACTTGATGAGGATTTTGGTTGCATATTTATTCCGGATTTATTGCACAGCACGTTCTACAATAGACCCAAAGCACCAAATCCAAGCAAGTGGAGTTTGAGTAGTCGGCCTTACCTGCTGCGCGGTTCAGGCAGTTGGTCGACGAGTGACGGCTGCGCTGACGACGCGTAGAACATGACTTCAGAGTGCGGTGACGGTGATGACGTGTCCAGCCTCTGACCTCGGCGTCTCGTCCAAGTCTCCGTGGTGGAATCTAGATCCATGTCGAGTCGAGCGGCGTCATCAGCTGCCGCCGCCTGGGCACGGGAACCAGTGTCAGCAAGCCGCCGGTAGAACGCCGTCCTCTGCTGGCGAGCCTGTTCTAACTTGTTCCTCAGAGCAGCATCATCACCGTCACGATCAGCCGCTGTGGAGGACCTCACGGTCGTCGTTCGACGATACGAGCTCGTGCTCGCTGCCATCGCTGCACAGACCAATCAATCTGTACATACGCGCAGCATCAAAACACACTTCAGTGGAATAGAAAAACATGTTCACACAATGCCATTCGCTTAGAACTGCGCAACCCTAGGCCTATCCCCAACTCTAACCCTGCACCTTTAACCTCCTGGGCTGACAATAATTGGCACACCGCTTAAGCCTGCTCTGGAGAAAGTTCACGCTAATTTTAGTTTTTTTTCTATGCCTACTAGTACGGATGCATAAAAATGAAGATGTGCGGCACCCATGATATGCGGCCCGCCCTTACTTGATTCAATCATTTCAAGCTTATAAGTCGACGTCTTTTGACCAATTATGCTGCTTTATAGGGCGACATGGCAACAGAATAACAGACAACGTGAACGGTCGAGTGTGCTGCAGCTATAGGCCTACAGCAGCGAGCGAAGCAGAGTTCTGTTTAATGTCGACAGACTGCGGGGAACATCAGTCATACTAACATGAGTTAGTGCACATATTACGTCTAATTTCCTCGCCGTCGTCATTTACTAAACGTGGACGAATCGACGTCCCCAAGCATCATGCAACGGTCTAGCCAAAAATATTATATACAGCCCGACTCAATAGTATAGCCTATGAATTAGGTTAGGCTGCAGTTGGGCCCAAACTTACGCTACTTCGATATGTCACCGACGTAGTAACTTTTTGAGATTTTAAACGTATTTTGCGCACAGAGAGACGCACAGACCACTACGAAAACAACCTCCTATAGGTTTTCAGATATGTGGTGAGATTTTGCTGTTTTTTTTCATAACAAATTTTGCAGCTTAAACAGTCTCTAGGTCTACGCTCTACACATGTCATCTGAAAAGCATTTGCTGGTTCTACTTTCTCGACTTCCTTATTTTATTATTATTTTTAGCACACTTGACTGACGGGCTACGGGCGCCGATGGTCGATATCTGCCTGTACTACGCGGCTACGCCAGGTATGCTCATGCGGCAAGATGCAAGTCTCAACACGACCAGATGACAGCGATCGATCATTCATCATGTCAGAATGTGTATGCTGTAAACTACAGCCGTCAGTCACAGCACACCGCACAGTCTTGTCCTCAGTAGCCTCGAGTCGACTCACGCCAGACAACTGTCGTGACTGAGATTCGCTGATCCGTGCAGCCCCATGCACCGTTCATCTTAGCTAAGCGCCTCCTATACAACCCTCACCTGTTATTACGCAGTTCATAATAACGACGCACTGCACCGCACCGCATGCAGACGCTACTGCATATATTATACGTTCATTCACCTTACCTGTGTATATGGGCCTAGTTGTTAGGCGGAATCGAGTCTTGCAGCGCACGCGATCCCGCCTGTTGCTACACATTTCTCCGTCCGTCAGTCCGTCGTCTGTCACATTCGTGCACTCTGCTTAAACTGTTCGACGGATTTAGATGCTATTTGGCAGGAGCACTAGCGGGCTTCAATGACATGCAGATTGTGTCAAATAGGAGTCACTGACCCTTCAGCGGAAGGGGAGGTTTGGGGATCGAGCCACCGCCCAAAACATGCAATTGCTTCCAAATTATGAAAAAAAATCATTCACCAGGTGGCAGAATCGATCAGTAATTCCACGGTTTAATGAATTGCTCTGGTATACGTATAGGCTACTTGTTACTATTACTCACTGTTAGACCTACGTGCAACTCACAAGTATTGAAGTTATAAATAAGTAAGTGGCGGCATGCGAATAGCAAATGGACAGCCGCATGTCGGCAGTGCGTCGCCTCGCCGGTGGTCCTGCTCAAGTGCGAGCGTTAAAGCGTGCACAGAGCGACAGAAATGTACTGAACTGAACTGAAACGAAATGAAACAAGAGATCTGAGCTAATGCTCATGAGACGCGCGAGAGCCTATCATCACAATTCACTCTTTTGCAGCAAAAATCGCCAAAAAATCACTAAAAACCCCTATTTTTAGTGTTCAAGGTCAATCAAGGTCATCAATGTTAACAATCCTAAGAAGCTCGTCGCCAGTGCTTGTTATGTTTAGCAGCATATATGTGCCTATCTGCAACCATTTTCACGTTAGACAAACCAGCAGCGGATAAATAACCACTTTTAAGAGAGGAACCTCTCTTTGACACCCGCGTGCGCAGGCCTCCTTGAACCTAGAGGGTCCGGACTAAAATCTGCGTTCAACGCTGGAAATTTCATACGCAGGTTGTGTTGGTCTATCTTTAGCCATTTCGGCGCAATTCACTCTTGAAATGCGTATCGCAGCCCGAAATGGCGAAAAATTCACCGAAATTCCCTATTTTGGGAATTCAAGGTCATTCAAGGTCATCGATGTTGACATTTCTAAGAAGCTCGTCGCCAGTGCTTGTTATGATAAGCAGCATGTCTGTGCCTATCTGCAGCCATTTTCACATTAGACGAGCCAATAACGGTAAAATAACGCTTTTTAAAAAGGGGTGCTCCTTTTTCTCCCCTCATTCGTGAGGACCCCTTTCACCCAGTGGCATGAAATTTTGTTACAAAATACTAGAGACTCTAAGCTATCGCACGGTGAAAACCAGAAGTCTCTATCTCACCTGAGCTCCGATCGGTACCGCGTTGTGACAGACGGACAGACAGACAGAATTGCGATGGCTAGGACGCGCTGAAAGCAGTATAGCTGCTTTCGTGCGTATAAATGAAAGCCGCTCGATGCAGCTTTCATTTTATTTAATTTCTGTCGCTTTGAGTACAACTTTAGACATCCAGTTAAACGTGCTTGCATCGAGCCTGCCTATTGATAAGCACTGTCACTATGACGCGTGATAAACCTCGTCACTGGCAGGTAGTTGGCATGATGGTGATGTCATTAGTTCAGTAAATGAAAGGCGATGTTTCATTCACATTGCGGCTCCCCTTCCCCTGACATTATTGGCTAAATGCCGCCGTAAAGTGACGGCATTGCGTGATTCTGTTGACAGCCGATATACGAGTACGATGCCAAGTTCTGTAGCTGGTGGTTTAAACCTAACCTGCTCCTTCTCTCAAACCTCGCCTTGTTTTCAACAAACTGCGCAAATAATAACAATTATTAAGCGGCATTGCTGCCGGCTATTGCAACAGATATTACCGTGGCGTGGTCTGTCCGTCCGTCTGCCACGGCTTCTGTACTCTGGACGGAATGAAATGCCATTTAGCAGGGACACTTAAGTAATCCACGAAGTAACACTGTATTCATGGGTCACGTCTCCCCAAGTAAAGGAAAAGTTACTACATTGTACATGTAGCTTGTATGAACTCAGCAACGCTCTAGTCTATTTATTCTACAGGACCTAAGCATGCAATAACAAAGCCTCTATGCGTGGCCTCTAGGCCTATGCGTGGGTGGAATGCAAAACGACGACCGCAGGTGAACGCATAAAATATACGACTATAGTTTATACGTCCCCACTCCTTTATTTCCACTAAGCTAAAAATAACGAAATCGCTAAGTTTATGGAACAAAAACACATTGATGTTGATATTTGTAAATCGCAACACTGAAGACGTGCGTATCTTTGAGCTGTCTATACACCTGGTACCTGGTGCATATAGATACCGGTACCGAGTATGCGCATTCTTAGCACGACTGAGTAAGCACAGCATTCCTCGAGCTTCAGGTATATAAGGTACACGACACAGGCCTAATACAGCATAGACAGTAGCTAGATACACAGTTTGCTAGATATACAGCAGCCATTACTGATATCTCAGAACTCAAGACGGCAGCACAGCGATGCTTTCCACAAAGTCGATCATATCAGTGTTTTATGGAAGCGGCAGACGAGTCCGCGGCTACCATAAGCCAGTTTACACCAATAATATGCATGGCTATCAGACGCGGCCTGCGTGAGCTAACCTTCTCCTGTCTAGTCCTATAAGCTAGTTCTGTATCTGCTGGGACTGGAAGTCTCGTGTTTCACCGTTTCAGTCCTATGTCCAAAATAGCTGGCGGGGTCGGTTACGTTCATTTCCCATTGTTTAGAATTAAACATGCCACCATGAACGTTTTCCCGCTTTTCCTACATTCCTTCTGTATCTGCAGCATTAGCAATTTCTTTCAACTTCTTCTCATTCTACTCTTCTAATTCCGTTACTTTTCCAAGACCATCCTCCGCACATGACCGGTTTTAGCTGAACTATAATATACATCTCAAATCAGGTAACAGCAGCAGCAAAAGTGCGTTGGCCTACATTTGTAAGCGCTGAATTCATGCAAGTTGTTGTAAATAGTCTAATGTCAGAAAATTCATGCGAGGGCGCATTTTACGGACAGGGCCTAATATCGGTGAAAGAGGGCCTGGATATCCCAGCTCCCATGCAGGGCGACGATTTTTAGCCGACCGTACTTAAGTAACGGTCAAGCTATTGGCATGGTTGTCGTCGTCCGTCTGTCCGTCTGTCCCTAATGTATTGTGGCTAAGCTTTAGGTCGTAGGGGAAAACGTTTTACACGAATAATTAGCCATGTGTGTTAAACTCGGGCATGCAAAATTTCAGCCACCTAGTGCAAGAGAAACATTAATTTCAAATTGGGTTTAATGGCGAAGGGGTATAGGAAAATGTGCATTTTTGAACGGAAAACTGGCCATATCTCGGAAACGGTGAGAGATACGGTCAAAGTCACTAATAGGAAATAACATACGGTCTTTCAAATGAAATGAAAATCATCGACCTTGGACGACCTTGAAGGTCACTGACAACTAGTACGGTCGGCTATCATAACAGTAGCTGGGCTTCTTGTTTTGTTCTGTAATACATACTTCTTGACCGCTTGTTTGTGTCATACCAAACGTTTTCATCTATTGCTGAATAGGCTCCACACACCATAAGCAAACATTTTAAGGTTTTTAAAAAATTAATTGACTGACTGAATGATAGCAGATGATCGAACACACGAAGCACGACTGATACTTGCCAAGCTGATTTGAACGGTTCGCCTTCTCCGGACCGTCTATGATCGGCAGCAGCGTCTGCGTCAGCGTCTGAACCTCGATAGCGTCAATGACCAACAGTTCTGAGTTCTGAGTTCACTGTAGTCTCAACAGCTCGTCTGGCAATGACGGAGGCGCCGGGTCCAGCGATATTAACACTAGCGGAGCGGAGCGTTCGGTCGGCAGAATTCACTTCACCTCGCCGTGTGTGCATACGATATGCCGCTATGCATGAGCCATTGGGCCGAGCACCGGTGTCAGTCTGTCCGTCGGCCAGGCAGGCCTACGAGTTGCCGCAAGCAGGCTCTGTACGTGCAGAACTCTACGAGCGTAAACCGAGCTGCCAGTGTGCGAACATACTGACTAGCAGCTGGCCTTCACTGCTGGAAATAGATAGGCGCACAATGGCCGCTTGTCAATGCCCTGCTTGCCCGCAGTTTGAGGACGACCGGCCCAGTCATATAGGCCTAGCATAGGTATTGGGTGGCGAAAAATCCAAGCTAATGCTCATGAGACGCGCGACGCAGGTTGTCACGGTCTATATGTGCAGTAATGTTGACCAAAATTTACTTTTTAAATGTGCATCGTAACATGAAGTGGAAAAAAATTTACTAAATCCCCTTTTTGGATTTCAAGGTCGTTCAAAGTCGTCGATGTTGGTACTCTGGAAAGGTTGTTAGCAGTGCTTGTTATGATACGCAGCAAGTCTTTGCATATCTGCAACCGTTTTCATGCTGGATTAGTCGACATTCGACAGTAGCAGAAATCGCAGGTTTTAAAGGGGCACATAAAACAAGTGTAGGGGCCTAATGCCCTCGCGAGGAGAACTCCACATTTGATGGTGAAAATTTTATACGCAGGTTGTCTTGGTCTATCTTCAGCCATTTTGGCGCAATTCACGTTTGAAATAACGCAGGTTGAAATCGAGAAAAACTCACTTAAGCCTTTTATTTAGGGGGTTCAAAGTCGTTCAAGGTCATCAGTGTCAGTACTTAATACATCCGGAAAGCTCGTCAGCAGTACTTGTTATGCAGCTAAGTCTGTTTCTACCTGCAACCGTTTCACGCTATAGAAGACGAGTCAATATAGCGGTAAAATGACGATTTTAAGCGGTAGGCCTATCATGTACTCTTTGATATCATTCGAGGAGAATCCCTTAACCCAGCGGCAAAAAAATTTGCTCGCAAAAACTAGAGACAGGCTATCTTGTGCTGAAAACCTCGAGTCCTGGACTTGAATTAGTTCAATCGGTACCGGGTCGTGAGTGACGGACAGACCGACAGAAACGGACGAACAGAATTACTAATACGCATTAGCACATATATAACGCGTTGCGCGTAGAAATGCGTTCATTGTCTGTTAGCTGTGAACAGACTCGGTTTAAGACATTTTTATAATAGGCCTACCGTCCAGTTTATAGGAACATTCTTATGGATGTGCTTTTAATTGGGATGGGTCGCCATTGAAAGAACCCGTTAGACCAAACTTCAAAATGTCACATTAGAGGTGATAAGATTTTGGTAGTGCTGTCACATGGCGAACACAACAAAAAAAATTGACATAGTATTCACGGAGGTTTACGCTCTTGATGACATTCATTGTGTCTTTGCTTACATTTTTTATTTTCTTCGGCACCACGATTCACGAAAAAAACAAAAGTTGAACAATAATCACCAGGTCTGGCAAAAAAATTTCCCAACTTGTTTTTGTCTGAACTTCGTCTAATCTCTAGGCTACCAAATTAGATAATTTTTGGCGTACAGATGGCCAGAGAGGATAAAATTATGCGAGGTGCATTCATTTTCCACCTCACCTAATTTATGTTAACGCACTACCATGTAAAACGCAGACGCGCCAAATTGTTACAGCTTATGCTTTGATTATCAGCATTACACTGCGTCCGGAAAAAAGTAACCCCCTAGACATCGTACAATAAAATGTCAAATCTGAACGAATGTAAATAAAATCTATTACGATTAATCCGCAATAAATTACTGGAAAGATCACTAAACTTTGTTTTAAAATATTATTTTAGAGCGGAGTTATTAAGTATTGAATATCGATAACAAAATATCTCCATTACCAATATGGCGTTGCATAAGTAAACGCAGCGGTTACTATACAATTTTGTAACTTTAAAAACATCCAATTTTAGCGAAATTATGCGTCGAAAACGCGCCACCAATTGGCAATCAAAATGCCAAATTTCATTTAAATCCGTTGAAGTGAACAATATGTAGTTACAGTGGTTTGTGTGAGGTGACTCCAAAACACTTCAGTTTCCGGTTTTTGTGGATTACGTCAGACACAAAAGACCTGAAATTGAAGTGTTTCGGGGGTGACTTCACAAAAGTTGCTGTAACTATTGTTTGCTTTGGCAGATTTACTAGAAATTTTGCACTTTGGTTGCCAATAAATAATGCAATTTTTAATGCATTGTTGATATGGAATGTTGAAAGAATCGGGTGTTTTTTTGTTAGAGTTATGAAAATGTACATTAACCGCAGGGTTTACTTATTTAACGCCATATTGGTAACGGTGATATTTTGTTATAGATATTTAACAATTCGTAACTCCGCTCAGAAATAATATTTTTAAACTAAATTTGGTGATCTTTTTAAATAATTTATTAAGAATTAATTTTACGGAACTTTATTTGAATTTGTTTAGATTTGACATTTTTATTGTACGATGTCTAGGGGGTTACTTTTTTCCGGACACAGTGTAGATTGCTCACTTTTTCATTAGTAATTCGACAGAAAGTGCCACGTGATTTAATAATTTTGTGGTATTTAATGCTTTACGCTGAAAACAGGAGACAGCAAAATAGCTGATTAATGATCTCAAAACACATCTAGGCCCCCGATCCATGAGTGAGTGCAGTGTGATCAGTTGATCCTTAATGCCGTTATTCAGCCAGTGGCTTCGCGTCCAAACCATTGTGTATACGTATGTGGGACACACTATGGGCATAAATTCGGATAATTTGAAAGCAAGTTGTTACATAAATGTATAATTCTGCTAGGAAATCACATGTTAGTTTATTGTGTGTTTAATTAAGTCAACAATTAAGACAACTCAGCTTTATGCAACAATTTGAAGCATCTGCGTTTTACACGGTAGTACGCTGACATAAATTTGGTGAGGTGAAAATGAATGCACTTCACATAATTCTGCCGTCTAGACTATCCGTATGCCAAAAATTATCAAATTTGGTAAAGATGTGACAAAGTTCAGACAAAAACAAGTTAAAAAATTTTTTGGCCCACCCTGTATACCTAGTACTATAGACTATAGTGTGTCCAAAAAGTTGTCCCCTAAAACATTTAGCATTTTAGCAACAACAAACGCAAACTTGCGCCTATAATGGAATGAAGTTTTACACACACGCGAAACCACATTCATTCGAAAAAACTACATCTTAAACAAGTCGAAGGATTCCTGTGAAATTTTGTGTCGATGACTCAAATCGTTGTGACGTTGTCACATTGTGTGTGTGAAATTTTTTTTCATTCCGTGCATGTCCGTAATTTTTATTTTAAGAGTTTAAAGGGTCACTTTTTGTGGACACACACTGTATACTGTACATTCATTCGGCGCCTCATATCTTCTGCATGACCTGCTCGACAACTGCAGGACGTACGCCGCATATTATGTTGGCACTATGTTGTGGCATCTTTGTTTTCATCTCAGTGGCAAGAACTCAGTAATGTAATAATAAGCAATCTGTGCATGCTAATGTATCGGACAATCACTCATTAGGCTTGATTGCAACGAAGTTATACTGCGCTGTTCCAGTGAAGCAGTATAGGTCGCCAAATAGACTAAGTGAGTGAGTAAGCAAATCTTATCATTTAATTCCGGTTGTGTTTATTAATTATGACGCTACATTTTTAAGTGCATGACAATGGCTGTATCTATGGCAACGCCACGAAAACGTCGCGCGTACTTCAGAATTCAGATAGACTTACGTTTTATTTTAGATAGCAGATTACTGTAACAGGCCTACGCGACTCTTTCTGATAATAAGACGTCACATTAAAATCGCTTTTAAAGATTAGGCCTACTGCATGTTTAGCGCCTCTATACGTCTCTGCATCTCTAAGCAGTAATAATGAGTGCGGCGGAAAAACAACTGACAAGCGACAAAGACGACTCGATGAAGTTCGTCGACTCGTTGCTGGACCTGAAGCTGCAGGACACGGCGCTCGACCGGCAGGCGACGGAAGACCTGGCTCAGCGATGTCTGGCAAAGTTCGACGACACGCAGGCCGACGCCGAGTGTCGAGCGACGTCCCTGTACGCCGTGCTGGCGCAGATCCGAGCCGGTAACGCGGCGATGTTCAACCACGTGCCGGACTTATGTCAGCGTCTAAGATCCAGCTCAGTTCTGACGCAGCCAGTCAGCGGAGCCGCCGACCAGGAGCACTTCCATCGCCAGATCGTTAATGCTATCTCCGTCATTCTCGATGTCTCGCCGAAAAAACTCGTCGATGAATCCTTCGGTCCGGCCATGCACTACCTCGTGCAGCTAGTCTCGTGCGAACACGTCGAAATCGCAACCATGGCTTGCAAGTTCTGGGCAAAGTACGCCGGCATGTCGGCCAATACGACGATTCGTAAGCACTGGATGAATCTTCTGTGTCCGGAGATGTCGCTACTGATCAAGGGGCTGATGGATCAGATGATCTGTCGTCCTGCGTACGTTGAGCACGTCCAGAAATTTGGTTCGAGCGCTGAAGAGTCGCTGCCGGATGACGTCGAGGCGCTGGTCAACCTGCGCAACCTTGCCGCGGTCGCCTTCGAGCACGTTGTCCGAGTCTACCCAGCCGAGCTGGTCTGCGCCACATTCAGACCACTGCTCGAGGCACGCATTCAGTCCGACTCGTGGCCGGAGAAGGAGGCGGCTATCCTGGCGTTGGCTGCGTTCACGCAAGGCGCCGAGACACTGGACGCAATGCGCGACTCATACTCAATAGTCGTTCCACGCGTCTTGGACTGCTACGTCGATCAGAACGCGTTTTTGCGCGCCGCCGCATGCTTGACGATGCCAAAGCTCGTCGGGCGCCGGATGCGTGGCGTGAAAGACACGTGGCCAAGGGTACTTACCAGCACTGCGAGGGCGACTCGCGACTCCAGCGCCGAAGTACGCAGAACCGCCATACACTCGCTGTCCGGCTTGCTCGCCTACGGGACGCCGCGCAGCGCTGCAGGACAGTCCAATGGTATCGGCGGTCACACGGCTAAACTGGTCGACGCGCTGGTACGTGCAGATCACTACGAGATGGACGCCGATACGCGATGCGTGTACTTCGACTGCGTGTCTCACCTGGTGGGACGAGCCAGCGACTCATTGACGAACAACGACATGCGCCTGCTAATGCCGCCACTCCTCGACGCTTGGAAGTCGCAGACGTGGGACCCTACAATGGATGCGAAAAAGACTGCTTCGTCTCTTGATCCTGATCATGGAATTGTTCCGTTCAGCGTGACTCTGGGCATCATTGCTACCTACGGAAAGTCGACGCTGTATGCGCCGTTCGCTGAATGCGTCTTCGAAAAGGCCTGCACTGATATTAAAGGTTGCGTTTTTACGCGCGAAAGCAGCTACAGCTTTAGCGCGTCTTAGCCATCGCAATTCTGTCTGTCGTTTGTCTGTCTGTCCGTCCGTCTGTCCGTCCGTCACACGGGTGGATCAGTCAAAAACGGTGCAAGCTAGGATCACCAAATCTTCACGTCGTCTGCTTAGAAGACTCTAGTTTCAGGAACTGTAAAGCTTTTCCATAAATTCGATGGGAGTCACCCCGAACGAGGAAGCTAAATGAGAGGGGGATGGAAAAAATTTGCGATTTTCAGCCAATAAGTCGCTGTATCTCAGTAACGGTGCGAGATATGGCTTAGGTTATTATTAACCACTAATAGGAAGTCGTACACTGGCTTTTGATTGGCGCCGAATTCAATGACCTTGGATGACCATTAACGCCAAAATAGAGTTTTTTATGGATTTTTTGCGATTTCGGGCTGCGACACAGATATCAAGAGCGAATTGGGCCAAAATCAATTGAGGTAGACATGGAGAAGCTGCGTATGAAATTTTCAGCATTGAACGTAGATTTCGACGGTCTAAGTCTCGATTTTTTAGGCTCAAGGAAACCTGCGCACGAAGGCATCAAAAAGCGGTACTCTCGTAAAAGTCGTTATTTTACCGTTGTTGGCCAGTCTTTCGTGAAAACGGTTGCAGATAGTATGGGCATGCTGCCTATCACAACAAGCACTAGTGACGAGCTTTTTAGCCGTATCAACATCGACGATTCTTTGAAAAATGTTCTTTGAAAGAACATGAACTTCCAAAATAAGGGGTTTTTATTGATTTTTGCGATGTTCGGCTGCAGCGCACACTCCAAGAATGAACTGCGACGAAATGGTTGGCGAGACTGCCAATTTGCGAATAAGAACTGCTAGGTTATCGCGCGTCTCCTGAGCATTAGCTCAAATTTCTTGTTACATCATTATTATGTTTCTCGACAGCTATAATTACTGCAAAATCGATTATTAACCGGCGTAGAACATAATACGTTTCAGTCGTCAGCTGGCCCAATCAGAAAGTTACTCGCGTGACGGTGTACGTATAGACCTACAAAAATCGTTATAGTAGGCTAAGGGCCGGTTTCTGGATCTTTTAGTTAACTGATCAGTTAGCAAACCGTCTGTTAACTGTAACTCACTAGTTAAGTTTGTGCGCGTTTCTGAACAAAATCTAACTGACTGTCAGCTAA
>Ga0056128_1008591_pt1 | contig 12862 bp, 4 predicted proteins | sample WorMetLIZISLAND2_FD_71113 | JGI IMG/M metagenome (GOLD analysis project Ga0056128, IMG submission 71113) | Marine gutless worms symbiont microbial communities from Max Planck institute for Marine Microbiology, Germany - Olavius geniculatus... ...
CGAGACCACTGTAGCTTTGACAGTGTTTGTTTTGCTAGGTAATGTGGTCACACAATAAAGGTGCGGTGGGTGGAAGAACTTCACGTTTACGCGCCATAAATTTCTGCTTGTAACAGTGAACGAATGGTTAAAATCGGTGCTGAACTACCGAAGTTATCCCAAAAATAAAATTGGGTATCCGTTTTTTGGAACACCCTGTATACAGCATTACGTAGCTAGAGTCTTCACCCAACACCATTTTTTGTTTCACTGCTCGGTGGTAAAAAGACAAAAATAAAGCTAAAAATAACGGTAAACGTGCGCTCAAATGTGAACTAAATTAATCATAACATAACTTAACTATTTTATATAAGAACATTGACTGACATCTCAATGTATTCTTACGTGTACCAATTGTTACCAAATTGTTTATAATCTTATGTCGGCTGTTCTGTGCAAAAACTCACATCAAGAGAGGTGGGAACTTGAACGGTCATTTGATGGCCAGTTGTGTCAAGACTGTTCCAAACACTTTTTTTAAATCGGATACTTTTTATATAGAAGTTGCAATCGATAATGTCGCGAATGTTTTTTTCCAGACACGAATACAAATGCCATTTCAATACTTAAACAATATTTCTGGCAGTCAATGACAGTTTCGGTTCGTGTTAAGCGATTTCATGTCCGGAGCAGGAAATGTGGGCGCTGGACGTTTGGTTAGCCTAGGTCTTTAAGCTAGTGGGGTTCGAATTTGGTCAGGTGTGTGGTGTCGTTGAACGTGTTGCAGACATTTAGCTGAAAACCAGCTTCATACGATTGAGCGAGGCAGCTTCGACGACCTTGTCGCCTTGGAACGACTGTAAGTCAGTTGTATGTGTCGCAATATAAAATAAATAAATTAGTAATCGTACCATAGGTGAACCTTATGGTGTGCATATGTGTACGTAGAATGAACTGGATTCAATGTTAATTGACTATCATAAATCACAAATTCACGATTTGCACAGAACGTCATAATTGTCTGAAATTTTTAGTAGCAACAAGGGGGAGGGGTTCAGCCGAAATTTGTTTGAACAAATCGAGATTAAATTAAATACGAAGATCACTAGTTAAATTTAAGCTTGAATCCACTGTTGTCCATCAGCATTCACATTTTTGCAAAAGTTGATGTGGCCAAATAATGTTGTATTTTTTCGGTGTTATTTTTATTCTACACAGCTATTGGTATCATGGTGTTTAGATCAAAGAGGGAGATTTTTTTATCTAGTTGACGTCTGCAATGTCTATCTGTCTCAACCATTTAATAATGGATCTAATATGCATGCAAATGAGCTTCAGCGACAGCACGGTGGGATCGGTCACCGTGGCAACTCAGCGACACTCCAACTTTTTTGCATATTTGACTGGCTGATAAATTTTTTGTGCGCCACGCCCCACCGACGAACAAATCGCAACCGCTGTATGCATGGAAAGCGAACGCATTTTAAGAATAGGGTATATAAAGCGGAAGTGATTGCGAAAAGTGGATTTTGAAACGGGACAACGCCGTCACGCACATAGTCAGGGAGTAAGGCAACCCCTCCTCTTTGTTTGGGGATCTAGCGAAATTACAGGCAACTTAGGCTATCAAATACGGCGGTGTTTTATGTTCCCAATGAATTGGCTCGCAAACTGCAATGCTTTACAGCTACCCTTATTGTCAAGCAGCGTGGCTATGTCTGTGTTGGCGCGTCCTTGCATCTGTCCACGCGTCTGTCTGTCCGCTACTCGAGTGTCTACAGCAGTACGTAGCACAGCTGTCACTATAGCTGACCATGCACCGCTTTGCTTTGCACATCTTGAGCACGTCGTCTACCGGCTTGTCAAACCTTAAGGATTATGAATGTTTAAATTTGCGAGCACTTTGCCCTGCTTTTTAAAAATCCTGAATAGGACACTGCACCGGTTCAACGTCGGTTTTTCGAAGAAAGGGTAGTAATACTACTCTGCAGATTAGTACTGTTTTTATTTAATCGTCGTATGTAATAGTCAGACGGGCGTGACAGACAACACCGATGATAGACAGATGGACAAGTACAAAAGTCCACACTCCACTAACTTGGATTTTTTGTGGATTTGTTGTACGACAAGTTGATACGCCCACATGTTGTACAGCTTGTTCTACGCCTTGCTGCAGTAAAGCGAACTAGTGCAGTTTGGGCTTAAATATTTCGTTCGACACGACCTGTCGACAAGGCGTGTACAGTGTTACTGTACAACATGCAGCCGCAGGCAACCCGAGACCCGCCGTCCACTCTCCACTCTAGTCCACTCCACTGCACTCCGTGGCTCAGCTCGCCTGTCGTGGATTAATTTCCGTGTCAGTCCGGTCTGCACTATCTGCTCCATCGTATACGTTTGACCTACAGAAACCTGGCGCCCAGGGGTTCTTCCAGGGTTCCAACCTCGCAGCATGCAGACCCTGACGTAGCGTGTCGAGGATATTTACGACAGGCGAAGAGGAACTCTGATGCTAAAAACTGATTTCAATTTTTCAAGGATCAGCCGGCTTTGCGGCGACAAATTGAGATCGAACGCAAAGTAGGCTTATGCAAGACATACAGTGTATAAAAGGGAAAATAAGTGCAATGGTACTGTCAGCTAGCTTAGCTGATTTTGAGTAGCAGATTTTGCTTCAAGCGATGTCTCTCGGGAAGTACAAGAGATCAGCAATCAAAAGTTTGCACGTAGGCAGGCTACAGAAGGAATCAACGCTACGGCTGATAACGACTAATAACCTCGGCGGAACGCTGATAGCAGTCCGTACAGAGCACGGACAGCATCGGGAGCACGGAAATCCTTGAGAACGAATTCACCATTTTCGTAGCATATAAGGTAATATTTAATGTCTTAAGCTTTGGTTAAAATGCAAAAAAACTGTAAAATGTAAAAATAACGACATGTATCCGTTTTCTTCGACCCAAATTCTGAACTATCGTAGTCTCTGTGGCCTAAAGGTTAGTTCCATATTCCCTTGTGTCCAAGCTCACCACGCTAAGCAGTACACCAGAGGCACTTGATAGATAGATGCGCAGACAGAGCATGTAGACTGGATAAGATGGACAAGTGTGACGATGCCTTGAGGCTATTTGACTAGTAAACGCTGTGCGTATGGTCGGACTCGGTGAACCGTGCAACAAATTACACAGTCGCTTCACCGTCGCCATCGCCTCAGTCTTAACTTCGCGTGCCGTCGACGACTTAAATTAATATCCCAGCGCTGTCTTCTCTCACTATATATAGTGGGCCGCATCGTGCATTGCATTCTGTCCGTCCGTCTGTGGCATCCGGACTGAGAACATGACGAGTTCGTGGCACGTGCAGCTTTGAAAAGTCAAAGGTCATACTCACGGCAAAATTTCGTAAAAAGCAATCAGGGGCTACAATTGAAAACTACACATTCACTTTCTCCACCAATAAAAATAAAATTGAATTGCTGTTTAGTAACATATCGCGCCATAGTTGCCGAAAGCTTGAACTGTATTAAAGTGAGCAATAATATTTAGACTTTAAAAGCTAGGTTAAACTAGTAACTTAAAAATCGTAGATGAAATGATAGTTTGAGTCTAGAACAGGGAAATAATTCGAAGTAAGTGCTTGAAAAATTTTAAAAAGTATATGTGTTTTTTCTGTTTCTCTTTATTTGGTTGTATTGTAAATGTGTTGTAATTGCTACCATATGTTGTGGTGAATAAAGATGTATATGTGTATAAGGTCTTCAAACTTGGTGCATGGAAACGTTGTCGAAGGAGAAATTGCAGCAATAAGCGCAAATAAACCAAGTTTATTGTCGTGAGGTTACACGGCGTTACCTGCAACGAAGACATCTGTCATTTGTCATCAAAATAAACTGTGACCAGAAATTTAGAATTATTATTGGGCATAATCCTCAAACTCCATGCATGCGTGCAGTGAGAATGGCGCATAGCGTTGCGGTTATCGCTGCGACACATATATTCTGTATGACGATGAACTGAACTGAACTGAGTTTATTAGTATACAAATTCACAGCCAGAACTAAGGTGATTTGAGATTTTTCAGGGTTTTTTCCTGTCTGATATTGCTGACTCTATAGCTGTTTGCTCAACATGACAATTCTGCGTGTCTAACTCTATTTTGTTGTTTTTTTTGTTTGTTTTTGTTTAATTTTTGTCTACCAATGTTTGTTTGGTGAAATAAAGATTATCATTAAACACACTTGCAGCTCGAAAGCTGAATAGCTGAATATATACAGTGACACATAAGTAGCAAAATATGCAAAGCATGCAAAAATGTCAAAATAGCAATAAAAAACAAATAGCTAGACAAAAAATAAAAACAAAAAACGACAACAACAATAGTTCCAGTAGTCTATGTGAAGTGAAATGGTATAACTATTTGGTAGTCGTAGAAATGATCCTTCTCAACGAGTCCCCCAGACAACACAGCCCTCCTCTCGCCCCCAACGTACCCCAACTCCAACTATTTGGTAAGTATGGCGACGATGATGACGATATTATGAAATGTCAAGTCGCAGCCGATGACCGACATACATATATGTGACAATGTTATAGCGTTGTTGCATGATGCGCACGCGATGTAGCCATTATTTAGCACCGCGTGCATTTTAGCAGCTATGCATTACCGCTATCTGCACCGCTCTGCGTCGCCACTGCCAGCCCTCCGGCTACGTCACGAAATCGTGTTTATTTCGCTGAGAATTTTCAACCAACATTCCCGCGGGTTGCTGCGCAAAATATGTGATACAACAATGGCGTATATTGATAACTGTAATTCATTGATGCACACCAAAACCAAGAGTCTGTTTATGCAGCATTAAATATTTCACCGTATGTCACCCACGGACTATGCCTATAACAATTTTCGCTAAAGTACATGCACCGTATGACATAGCTGCTTGAGGTCAGTTGATGGTACCCATAATAGAACTTTACCAAGTTCATTATTTTCTATAAACTACAGCATAGGCCTATTTGGAATGAGTTTTTTGTGTGTTCATTTTCCTGTTTATTTTCTCTTAAACGAAAACAGTGGATCATTTTCTTTTTTAACTACACTATTTATTTTAGCCAGCAATTTTAACTAAAATTGTGTTTGTTAAGTTTTATTACTACTGTATCGTTATTGTATTTTTGCGATGTTTTCAGTCGAATAAATCGTAATCGACTTGTGTCGCTGCCCGACGGGTTGTTCGCTAATATGCCGCAACTACAACGCTTGTAAGTACACATTTCACCAACATCTTCTGGGTATACCAGATGATAATATATTAATAGGTTTATGTATGTGTATGTAAGTGTTCTGCCCCATAAAATGGAGTGGGACCAGTATGGTATACAAATCACTAAAATTTCGAAATAATGTCAACAGAATGACGTATATTTTAATTCAGTCACACGTCATTTGTTCTGTAGTACAGGATGCACATTGTAGCAAAATTTGCGAATAATTTTTGTCATTTTTATCATCATCATCGTCATTATTGTTCTTACTATTCGTTGTGAGTTCGTTGCATTTTAACAAAAATGCCGAGTGATAAGTTTTGAATACTGAGTCTGCGCTGCAGTGCACACACTGCTTGCGTTTGCGATATCTGGCTATTTTATTTTGTCACTTTTTCTTATTTTCACCACATCGTGGTGAATAAAAACGAATATATTTTACGGCCTAAGCCATCGATTTGCGGAGTACCTATAACAAGAAGTAAATTTAGCCCTTGTATTATGTGTTCTACAAAATGTCAGTAATAGTCCCCGGAGCCGTTTGCTAAGGCCTTAACGGCTGGTCTGAAGCCTTAACGGTTGACTTAGTGGTACGGACCGCTAAGACGTCTGTCACTGGTAGTATTATACACATCTTTATTCACCCAAAAGGTAGCAAACAACACTACAGTGCATACAAAAAAAGAAAATAAAAGACAGGAAAAAACATACGACACAAAGAAGCAAGTATTATTTGAGACCCATAAACAACAACCTATAGGCTACGTGATTCGTAACGACAAACAATTAACTACCGTTTTCCCATGTAGTCACATTAGTAATCTTATAGTACTATATTAATTTAGTGATTGTCACCACTGGCGCTGTGACGATTGATGAGGACATGCGTACTCGCGCTGGCGGCTCTGCTTGCAGCGATGTTAGCACAACACATTGTTTGTTTTTTTTCCTGCTGAACCGCTAAAATCGCTAGCTTATCGGCGGAGGCGGCGAGGAACGGCGGCGATTCCGGGGACTAGTCAATAAGGCAAAGTCTATTGTTCGAGATAAAGGTGTTGCGGGTACTAAATCTGACGTGACGTGGCGCGAACAAACTCGATAAGCACCGCGTGCGGACACAATATACATGTAGTAAAATGTCACGGTGTGCAAGATAATAATATTTGTTCATAATCCAGTTACATGCTACATTCCGGGTTCTCGTGTAACGTGGCTACTCTTTCGCTGCGTTTTTATGGCGGACGTTTCGCTGTCTAGAGTCTACATGACATCACTTTAATGGCTTGATATAATTTCATCCATTACGACGTAAGTAACTAAGTAGGCCTATAGTGTGTCTATATGTCATGCACTGAATATAACAGTAAACTGATTTTGCAAACTTTCTCTGGGCAAAAAACGCATTGAAAACAGCAATACAGCATCCGTTCATATTGAGGTTTGAGGCTTCCATCTATAGCTTGGGCGATTCTGGTTTGTGGTATGAACTATTTGGTGCAGAACATTTAAAGACTAGATGTGTTGAGTGGTTGACTGTAAATGGTGGACACGAAAATGACGGACAGTCAAATTGCAGGACATGAAATTGCAGATGAAATTGTAAGACATCAAAGTAGCGCAGAAACGGCAAATGTTTTAGGCGGCTGATTATATTAAGTGGATTTAGATTAAAGCATTGCTTTTTTGTAGTCTTTTACTTCTCTGATTAGAAGAATGTCAAAAATCAGAGCAAAGTGGGCGTAATTGACCGGTTGAACATACACAAAACATCAATTGCACAGCAACTGTCTGTTAGAAAATCTAAGTTATCTGTACCCCATACCTTTGACCTACGCTAGTTACAACGGTCCATATACAACTAGGTATTCTATACTGAATAAAAAACTAAGTTAGAACGGTAAAAAAAATTACCGTAGCGTTAAGCACACACACGAATATTTATTCACCATAAAACATAGTAGAAACAAATAATAAATGCAAATAATAGAAAAAACACAACTAAAGTAAACTTCACTAAACAGTTAAGCAGTGTCTGCACATTGTAGGCCTATTGTTGCATCATAGGCCAATGGCCATACTTGTTATATAGCAGAGGCATGCGAATTTTTCCTAAGCTTTTAGGACTGCGTTTGATCGAGCTAAATCCGTTGTCATCAGGCCTTTATTAACAGATATTTTGGCGATGTGCAGTGTTGGATAGTAACGAAGTAGTTCTACTTCGTTACTCTACTTAAGTAGAAGTTTTTACTTTCTACTTTTACTCAAGTAGATTTTGAGCTACTTTCTACTTTTCGTTACAAAAAGTAGTTTTTTTCTTTTACAATGTAGTTATATCATAAACCACTGCAATACAACTGAAAACACGTTAAAATATTTTTTTAAATGTTTTATTTTTAACTGATAGTAGTAGTAACCAAGCGTCGTTGCATCATAACGTCTTGCCCTTTTGTAGTATCTCGACATTTAAGACTGCAACACTCATTCTGATTGTTTCATATAGGCTAAGCATTACGCATCACCATATAAGTTTTACACACAAGTACTAAACTATTGACTAAAGTTTGATCTCATTTTTCTACTGGGATAAGCGGAGGTAAAATGGCTGGTAAACGGCCAGTATCAGTATGATTCTTGACGTAGTGATGTACCATAACTTAACCATAACCCTGACCATAACCAGTTAATCACGAAATTCACTCAAGCCTTCTGGCATTTCAGCCTGTGAGAACTGCATTGTTCATGTATATAGTGGCTGCATAAATTCTGTAGAGCGAAGTTTGAGTTTCTAAATTTAAAGTTTGTAATTATTTCATTTTTTGAGTATTTTCCGTCTTTTTAAGTACATAAACTGTATTTTATGTCACTCAAGGGGTAAAATTCTGTTTTAGGTTAAAGTGAGCATAAACTTAGCACATATGTAAAAACGTTCCAAAAATTTAAAATAACGTTTTACAACGTTAAATAAAAAAACGTTAGCTTCAGTTTGTCCAATCTTTTACCTAATGCTTAATGCTCTAAGTACAGAATGGCCGAAACTAAAAAGAAAGAAAACTTATTTAATTTCAATTTAACCGTGTTGTCATAAGACCAATTATCACCAGACTAATTAAGTAAACTATCATTATTATGGCCTATTAATTCCTTTTTGTGGTTTTAAAAGTGACTCTCAAAGTTTTTGATAATTTTTTTTCAATGTCTTTAAAACGTTATTAAAACGTTAAAACAAAATGAAAAAAATGCTAAAACATAAAAATGCACCAAGAAAAAAGTAAAAACATTTATTACGTTTATGATATTTGGTACTTACACAAATGAGACTAGAAAGAGAATATTTTAAAGGCAGATGATATCCATTCAGATCCAGCATATATTTCACAGCCAGAAAAAAATTCTGTCAACATTCGTTTAACTGTATGGCTTTAAGCCTGAGTTCAGTTAAGTGTCAGTATTTTTTTTTATTTTAGCTGCAGAGAAAAACTGTCGGATATACGTTTTAGTTTTGTTTGTATTTTGTATAGAGGCTATACATGTTAGACAGAAAGCATGCAGCTTAATGACTCGACACTAAAACACACTGTCAAGTTTTTAAAGATAGACTATTTTCCACTTAAGTAGAAAATTTTTTTACTTCTATTTAAGCAGTTTTATTTTTGGCTACTTATACTTCTACTCAGATAGAATTTTTGACTACTTTATTCAACACTGGCGATGTGACATTTTTACTCACGCACATTTAGCTTTGTGGAAACTCAAGTCAATTGTACCCGATAACCCCTTGCTATGTACTCGTCTTGGTGAGCGGAAATCGTAGACTAGTGCATGTTCAAGTGTATCTGGATGGTGGAGGTCTTTAAACATTGCTTTCTCACTTCCACTCGGCTACTGCAGTCAACGCTGTATAGAGCTGTAAGGCATCGACAAAGTACCGATGATACTATACAAATACTATATATACTTGACCGTGCACATCACTACCATTTCTGCATGACATTTTTAAACAACATTCTAAGAGTTCAGTTTTACTTATTTACGAGTATGAACAGCGCATTGCCGGCTCTGATACAGAGTTTGCTATCTTTTACTTACTTGCTGGTACATCTATTATGTCGGGGTAGCCTACTTCTATTAAATCGGCCTGTTTTGTGGTGCAGAGATCTGAGTCATAATTCGCTGCGGGTGATTGGCCGAAAAACACTAAAAGGAGCGCCTCTACTGCGAAACCTGTAAGTGCATGTCGTCGACTCTGCACGTTCATCAAATTTTCATCATCGTGCTTAAGTTGTAAATTTATATACAACTTATATTATTATTTTATTAATACCCGGTAACAGTTCAATTTCCGTGTTTATAGGCGTACAGATATTTTAAATCACTGTCATTTTCATTGCTACCGTTCGACGTTTATTAGGCCTAAATATTTTTAAAAAGTTGCAAAAAATACGTCGAAACGCTTAAAGTTCAAGCAGCTAACTCACTGTCCAACTTTTTCTTTTATTTTGTGAATTAACTGCTAGAACATTGTACGTTTTTGAGCTGATTCTAAAGATGCTGATGATGATACAGGCAGCTGGATAGCAACGAGCTGTCGTGTATTAGTGAGGCGGCGCTGCGAAATCTTCACCACATGGAAATACTGTGAGTACTAACTCGGTTTTGGTTTCGTTTCGTTATTGCAACTATTGAACCGTATATATTATTTCCGCTGAAGATCGTGGTTATGTTTCTGGATTTTAATTTTTGCATGCTGGATTTTCTAACTCAAAAACATATAAACGCAGCCTATTTTGATGACTATTTTTTTCGGAGAGGCTGGGAAGTGGAAAAAGGAATTAAGCAGATTTTGATGTTGATGTAATTTTTTTTGCGAATTCTGGCTAGCCCGGGATGTTTTTTTACCATTATGATAAAGCTCAGGCTCCATTTTGTTTGCCTGGTCTCTTTCTCGGCAGAGGTTCGAACTTCGATAGCTGTCGTCGCTTCTTGTTAAGCGTGAACTAGGTCTATATATTTACGGAAATGTTTTCGTCTTTTGTTAGCGTGATAGCACAGTAATACAGCACATTAAACGATGAAATTTAATGATGGTCGTGGTTTTGATCTGGGGGTGTGCGCAGAACTCTGAACAAGAACAATTTGACGACTCTGTCTCACAACATCTTCTCCGCCATGCAGCGACTCAGAATCATGTACGTATATACTCAGCTCTGCCCTACCAGGACCGACCCGGGGGATTCCCCACAATAACGTCACAGCGTGACGTCACGCGGCGGGGATTCCGTCAACATCACGTGTTCGTTTTTAATGGAACCAATTGTCGGGCTGTGCCGCTCGCACCAGGGACGTGGCAGCAGACGTGTCAACCGTTAAGAGTGTCACGTGATGTAATCCGGTGACGTCACGCTGTGCTTGAACTACCGTGCGCAGCGTGCTATTGCCACCGTTAGTTGTCCGTCCGTCCGTCCGTCCGCCCGACTTCAACGTTGGTGTATCATGGCCATGTAGGCCTGTAGGGTCATCTGGGCCAGCTCAGGGTCTCCCTTCTCGGAGCATCATTGCAACATTGGTTATACCTCGTCCCGATAAAACATCCCAAAATTTTGGCTGGAATACATCGCCCGGGGCGTGATTCGGTGTGACGTCAACCGGAAGCAGGGTCGTAAACATACACGATATCGCGTGGTGTACGTCACTGTGATGGCTGCTGATCTCGTTCGAGGGCGTGGTGTGCCGGGTATGTAGGGAAGTGCGTGGGAAGGTGGGGACGTCGCGTTCTACACTTTTTCAGGAAGAGGATGCGTCTTTACATTATTTTACTAAAATTGCTGTAAAAAAAGGTTCACATGTTACATGTTAAAGTTTTGAAACAAAAGGCAAAACGTACAAAAATTCCAGTAAGATTTTGTCTTACTCTTAACAACCGCGACGGGAGATAAGCACCCCCCTACGCTTTGAAGGGGCACGGCCTTTTTTGCCACTTAGTCCCAGGTGTCCTTCCAATTTTTCCAGGACTAAAGCCGTTGCCTTGATTCTGTTTACAGACGTATAGCGGACAGTAGGATATGTGACGCCGTGTGTGTGTCTTTGTGTGGGCTGGTGTTTAGGCGTATAGCGGACAACCCGCTGGTATGTGACTGTCGCCTGTCGTGGTTGTCCAAGTGGTTGCGGCTTCACACCACCCTCGGACTGTTCACGCGCTGCGCGTCACCGGACAGTCTGCGCGGACGAGAACTGGCCGAGTTGCAGCAGTCGAACTTCGTCTGCAACGACGGTGAAAACGATGACTCTAATTCGTGTCTCTGCTGCAAGAATTTGGAAATTCTTAACTCCTCAAATTTGTCAATGTCAAACCTTGGCTACATTCAGATGTCACTTAAAGACCCACTACTTTTAGTCAGCCTTTTCTGCCACCTAGCGTCCATCATCCTATGCGTCCTGATTCTTTCTGAGACTTCGGCGCTTTATAAATTATTTACTTACTTACTTAATTAATTAACTAATAACCGATGTGTGGATGTCTGAGAAACATTTTTTTTTTCAGCGGGAGGAGCAAACTTTTTAAAGCTTTTACTTTTCCTTACCTATGACTTTTTACTCTCTCGATGACACACTGACGTGGATTGATTTTTTTTATTTTTCCTAGATACTGGTATTGAAGGTCGGGATGCTGGCAGTTTTATCGTTTTCCGCAAAATTGTTACGATCTTATCAACGAAGATTTCGTTGAATATGTTTGGAACGCGTAAAAGCACTGACACGTGGATTCGGTAACGTTCTTCATTTTGTCTTAAATGTTCTCTCAAGGTCATTTGAGATCACGTACATGAACTTTCAAGCAAGCATGATTTCTGTGCGATATTTTCTTCTTTCAAGATAACGATGTTGTTGACGATGATAAATGATGTCCGCATTTCGTGATGTCTAACGAATGAGAATGTCACAGAAGCTAGGGACCGAGTAAGTAAGTAAATCAATTATGTATCGTCGTGAAAAATCGAAGTAGGCGTTGTGGAGTGATATGATTTAGTGTTGCTTGCGTGAATAGAGTGAAAGATCGGTTGCGTGAGATGACGAGAAGTGTTGCTGATGATGAGTGAACGAAGGAAGCAATAAGGGTGTTTTACTGGGTGGGTATAGCGTCCATAGTATGCATGATATGTTTGTAACGGTGTGTAGCTATGCCGGGGACCGAGACATCACATCAAGGTGATGATGAATGTTCGACGTCTTCAGTCTGTCCTGCTCGTTGTACCTGTACCGATACCATTGTTGACTGTCGAGACCGCGGCCTCGCCGATATACCGACCAACATACCGCAAACCATCACCGAACTGTTGAGTTTTCTTACTATTATTTTGTTTTACCAATTATTGTATACTTCACACCTTTATGTCGATTGCAAAATGCGAAACGGTTCACGTTATAATCGGGAGACACATTAGAGGTGTTTTAACGTTATGCTAAAGGCGTTCAACATCTGCGTTCTGCCACTCAGCGGAAGTTGATCGTACCGCGCTATCGATTGAACAGTTTCGGTCGTCGGCGCTTTTCTGTGGCGGGCCCGTCGACTTGGAATTCGCTGCCAGACAGTCTTCGTGACCCAGAACTGAGTCTCGATACTTTCA
>Ga0056128_1008592_pt1 | contig 12862 bp, 12 predicted proteins | sample WorMetLIZISLAND2_FD_71113 | JGI IMG/M metagenome (GOLD analysis project Ga0056128, IMG submission 71113) | Marine gutless worms symbiont microbial communities from Max Planck institute for Marine Microbiology, Germany - Olavius geniculatus... ...
ACATCCCGAGATGGTTTACCTGCCTACAGGCAGTCACCCATTGCAGTATTAACCGGGCCCGGCGTACAGTAACTTCGCTGATTGGATCAGACGCGTTACCACTACACCACGCCTACCGCCCAAGATATACTGAAAAAGATGACTAAACACCACAATTCTTATTCATATTTTTTTTAAAATACTGAGAGGTTAAAATTTCCAGTTTACTCTCAGCTGCACAATGGCAGAATTGGACCATTGGCCTAACGGCGTGCTCGTAAACTTACAGCATGGACCAAAAATCTTAATGCGCAACTGCGATTTATTTATTTCAGCTTTATTAGGTAGTTAATTAACTTTCTCCTACATTTTAGTCTTGCCAGGCCGTCAACTTCCGACGAAGTATCAGTGGCTGCAGTGACATCAGATCAGTTCAGCGCCTAACAGCGACGGTGGCAGGATCTCAGCGGCCCGGCGGCGTCAGGCGTTAATCCGTTTTCCCTGAACTGAAAGTGGCAAATTTTGCGTTGCTTCTATAAGTTCGCCGAACTGAAAATAGAATTAACGATAGCAAATTTATCTCGTAAATTATATCCGCCGTGAAAATTCACGGAAATAAGTAAGCATTTTCGCTATCTGTCGTGAAAATCCATATCTACGAAAATTGCAGCTGTATACTTTTTTCTTCTTTCAGTTAATACTGTAAATTATTACTGTGTTATTTTATCGCTTATTCAGCATGCTTTCATCGTTTACAACAGGCCGCTATAGCTAAGTTTGGACTATAATTGACGTCGAGAGACGTGTCATTGCATTCATTGCGCTTTACATTCACATTCACCAGGGGGCGAGAATTTCACGTGTAATTTAGTACGATTTTGTGCTTAATATTAAAATTACGGTTTTAGCCTCCAGTTACGGTTAACATTAAGCTTAGGGTTAAGGTTAGGGTTAGTGTTAGTGTTAGGGTTAGCGATCGGGTTAGGTTTAGCATTTTCGAAAGATTGATGTGACAATAATGCACACCATAAATTAGTGTACAATATACGTGATAAGTTCGACGGCGGTGCAAGTGCCTACAAAAAAATTGCCAACGGTTGCCCGTGATGGTCTACTTAGACCTGAGGAGCTAGTTGGTGGACTGGCAATCCGTGAAGCTACGGCCGAGGTCGTCAGTCGCGGTTGTCGCCATAGCGAAAGCCGCCGTGTCCCGGGACTGCGGGACACGGCGGCTTTCGCTATGGCGACAACCAAGCCAAAGCCGCCGTGTCCAAAGACACGGCGGCTTTGTCTATGGCGGCCCTTGGCTATGGCGGGCCACAATCGTGTCGACGGACCTCTAATTTACTGGCTACAGTCCGTCTAGACGGAATATTCACGAGAGATAGCGAAAACGCTTACTTATTTTCCGTGAATTTTTACGGCGGATAACAACTTGCAATTTATTTGTACACTTTCTGTGTGAAAATGTAGTACAAGGATACACAGATAAAGGTAACATGACCGACAACTAAATCCTGAAAAAAACCAGATCAGCCGCATCAGCTCAGCGGATGACCGTAAGTGCAGCGTACAACAACTGGATTCGCTAATGGAAGTGTAGTGTATTATCTGCACGATCAGTGTGCATTTTCGTAACAAATTCACGAAATAAACAAAACTCACAAACACGCGCTCAAGTTGCGATTTCTGATTGGTCCGTGGATGGAGCTATAAATAAAGTACTATCGCGCAAAGCATGCTGCGGATTAGAGGAGAAACATAGAGAGGTCGCGTTCTATAACGGTGTGGTGCTACAGTAGACAATCTAGATATATTAATGTATAGGTCTGTGGATTACGCTACAGCCATTTTTACATCCGGGCCTCAACACACTCTTACAGAAAAAATGTAAGTAAGTAAAGTAAATAAATAGACTAAATAAGTAAACTAAGTAAGCGAGTTTTAACTCGTATCTTACATCCCCCTTAGCTCTGATAATAGTTGGTCCCCAACTTATCACTAACCTAGGCACTCTCACCATGTAGAAAAAAAATTCTGCACTGGCACAATAAATTGTTAAAATGTCAAATAACATACTAGTCATTGAGCAGTCCGAAGAAACGTAGTGAACATATAGTGAACTGAAGTCACTATGAGCCTATTAAGTCAATGTTAAAGTCAATGTATAAGCCAATATCCAACATTATCCATGACCACCACGTCAAGCTATTTGCTATTAACTAATAGTACTAATTTTGGTAATCTGTACACTGTTCCAACAAAGAAAAAAAGCCAAAAGTCCACGTTCTCGGCACATCGTGGGGGCCGTGCGTAAACATAATGCATTAAACCACATAACATTTATAATTACAATACAAATAACTAGAAATACGTTCTGTGGATCGAGTGTCTGTCCCACTGCCATACTATATTAGCAGCTATTATCATTCAATTGTGATGATCGACGAATAAATGTGCTTGACTGTTCTTGTAGTTCTTCAGCCATAACTCAGTACACACGTTTATTAGATGAAGTCGGAACAATGATGAACAATGCAACACCATTGACGCAGAAACAACAACGTGTGGAACTAGTAGGAACAACTTAAAACGTCTGTTTATAGCCGGAAGTCGCACACAGTGGCTTGTTCGATCGGCATTCTGTAGTCGTGCAAACAGTAAAAACCAAACTCGCACACGTTCCAGTGGCTTGCATGAATACTTCTGGTGCACAGTTTACTGGAGCAACATGTAGATGTATCATCATATGCCAGTGGTCACAACGTATAGTGTGTAGTATCTTAGGCCAGTCTTACAGTTGCACAGTTAATACGGACAGTTTCAAACTGCTGATGCTGACAATAGTTCCAACTTCACAAAGTTAATAGTCCAGATAATCATCATATCTTGATCAGCACCATGATATTGCCTGCCATCAGACAAACTCAAACGGCAGCAACATAGCAGTGGAAGTTTACATTTAATTGAGATTTTAAAAAAAAACTTTTGTACATCCCCAATTTTGGGTGTCACGTTAGTGACGCCCATCACCAGTTAATAGAAATCAACCAAATATGTTGGCCGGCGCCGGCATCTTTGTGGTCGGCCTGTAGAAAATTGTATTATTGGGGTTCTATGTGTAAAAGAGCACTGAGGAAAAGAGGAAGGCGAGGGTTAAACTGTAGAAACCTCATAATCACCTTTGGGCAGTGCCGTAGCAGTATCAGCACCCCTCGCAAAATTAGGACTTTGTGGGTCCACTTGGGAAGTAGATTGGTCAGTACCATTAGGCGCATCTGTATTGGGTGTTACATGGGTAGAAACAGAAGACATACATAGCGTTAATCTGTCAATATGGACAGTCTGCTTCTTCAATGTCTGTACATGTTGTATAACTACCACTACTTGGGTCTTGAACTCAAGTATTCGGAATGGACCCGTCCAAAAACGCTGCAGTTTCCTAAGCTGTGTTCGCAGAAACGGTCTTGGCCAGTACAGCCACACAAGTTGATTCACAGCAAAAACTGGGCCTTTAACCAATTTGTCAAAATGAATTTTCTGCGTCTTAGCTGCTGCATGCGTAGCTTGGCGTACCCTCTCATGTGCATCGCGCATGTCAGACTGAAAGTTCTCAACAAACGACACGGTAACACCAACTGATTCCTCTGGCGGTTTTGCTATCAGGTGTGCAAGCAATAAAACTTCACGACCCAGCATTACCTAATTTGGTGTTAGGCCAGTTACTGTAGTTGAATGCACTGTCATCCTATAGGCAGCTAGTATGCTAGGTATCTTAGATGACCAATCTAATGGGTTATCTGCAGCCGTGGTACGTAACATTTGCAGTATAGTTCTATTCATTTTCTCCGTCTGACAATTAGAACGAGGGTGGTATGGCGTAGTTCTGGTTTTAAACCAGTCAAAGCACAGAGCTTTGCAAACAGTTTACCTTCAAAATTTTTGCCACAGTCTGAGTGCAATTGCCTACAAAAGCCAAACCTCGAGAAAAAGTTGTTGTACACGGCATGCATGCATGTGCTAGCTTCAGCGTCTGGCAAAGGGTATGTTTCGGCCCACTTTAAAAGTACTCGGTAAGTACCAAAAGATATTTCGAGCCATCTGAGGCTACGGGAAAACCTGATAATGTATCAATGGCAACAACATCAAGGGGTGCCCCGTGAAAATTTTTTCAAGTTTACCTTGAGGGTGTGTGAGGGGACCCTTACTAAGTGCACAACTGTCACACGCATGGCACCAGGTTACAACATCGCGACGCATGCCAATAGTATAATTGCTGTAACTGTTTCAAAGTGCGTTCACTACCTAAATGCGCCGCAAGTGGGCCAGCATGCACATGATCAAACAATCGTTTACGCAAACCACGTGGGACAACCTGCTGGGTGACCCCTCCTTTTGTCTCACCAAGACTTCATTAACCAAACTAACAGTAGGTCTACCGGCAGCACTTTAAGTTGTTTAAAAGTTGGGGTAGTACCAGTGGAAAGACCATCAATCACTGGGAACAGTGTTGGGCCCTTAGCTTGCAACTTGGCCATGTCCGAGTCTGACAATTTAGGGTGAAGCTCAAATGAATGGACAGACAATGGTTTGGTCATTTTATCAGTTCTCTCTAATTTATTAGTCCACGATACCTTGGCTTGTTTACCAAAGCACTGTTTACAAAACATCCGAGAAACACCATCTGCATTATCATGCAGTCTAAGTCTACCTGGTCGATGTTCGACCGTCACATTAAATTCAGCCAGGGTCTCCACCCATCGTGCAAGAATACCCCCAAAGCGTTTAAACGTTTGCAGCTATGTGAGGCTGTTGTGATCAGTGCGTATAATTACTTTAGCTCTTAACAGGTAATGTCTAAAATGTTGTAGAGAAGCCACAACTGCCAACAATTCTCTACGGGTTGTGCAATAGTTACGCTGGGCATTATTCATTACCCTAGAAAAGTAAGCTATCGGACGTTCTACACCATCGATAATTTGAGAAAGGACTGCACCGATCGCAAGGTCAGTCGCATCGGTATCTAACAGGCATGGCAACCCTGGTTGGCGAAATGCCAAAACTGTAGCAGCCCTTAAATCGTCTTTTAGTTTAGTGAAGGCCATTTCAGCCTCGTCTGACCACCGAAAAACTGCATTTTTGTGAGTTAGCTTAGTTAACGGCTCTGCTGTGTTTGCAAAATTTTTCACAAACTTGCGATTGTACGAAGCGATACCATAAAATGCTCGCACATAACGTATGCAGTGTGGGCGGGGCCAATCTCTGATTGTCTGCAATTTTTCGGGCAGTGGTTTAATACCGTCACTTGACACAACATGGCCAAGAAATTCTATTTCAGTACGAAACATAGTACACTTGCTGGGTTTTAGTTTTAGACCTACGTCATGAAGACGAGTCAAAACAGTGTCAATACGTTCCAGAAGTTCAAGCTCTGATTTCGCAAAAATAGTCAAGTCATCGACATACGATAAGCAAATGACCCAGAGTAAGTCACTAAAAGCTACCGACATCAACCAACAAAAGGTGGCGGGTGCTCCTGTCAAACCAAACGGCATTCTTTTGAACTGAAAAGACCTCTTACTGTACAGAAAGCCGAACAGTTCTTTGCACGTTCAGACATACCAACCTGCCAGTAACTACACAGAAGATCAAAGCACGCAAAATAACAGTTTCCTTGTAAGCTGTCTAACGAACTAGTCATATCTGGGATTGGAAATGCATTTTTCCGACTAACAGCATTGACTCTGCGGTAGTCCACACAAAATCTAAATGTGCCATCCTTCTTGCGAACCAGGCAAACTGGCGATGCCCACTCTGATTTACTCGGTTCAATTATGCCTATTTCCAACAACTCGGTAAGTATCTTATCTTCTTCGTCACGCACAGCAAGTGGCGGACGGCGGGGTGACTGCTTAATGGGCCGTGCATTATCAGTATCAATGTCGTGCTTAACAAGCCCACAAAACCGTTGAAGATGTTGCAAATGCGTTGGCGTGTTTAGACAACAGCCGGCAAAGATATGCCCCAATACCATCAGAGAGATTAGCCTTCTTCACAGTTGTCTCATACAACAAACGAACATGTTCAGGCAAAGGTGCAGGGTAAGAATGTGATAACGATTCTGGTTGGGTAGCATCCGACATGTTAGCGACACTATCGTGAGAAACTCTAGCAGACTGATCCACATCTGTAGTGGAAGAAAGATCATGCACAGGGTGTGGAGAAAAAGTAGGTATAGAAGATCCTACAGTGTGATCAAAAAGTTTACCAAATGCAGAAGAAGAAGAACCTTCTTGTTGCAAAAGTGAAACGTCTGTTACCGGTTCAAGGCTACCATCGTCTGACCTTATTACGGCCGTTTCATTCGCATACAGGTTGGCCTGCGACTTCATTTTGGGCGGCTTCGGCCCTGGACACGTATTAAAATATGAATATGCACACTGACCTACTAAATCAATTACCAGATTTGCAGCGGCTATTAGATCATAGCCTGCAACATTGGGCGTATCAGTATCAAGTGTGTAAAACGGATGCACAAGTTTGACACCACAAATGTCAATCTAAAGAAATCGTGGTCCTTCAAGCAACACACCATTACCTCCAAACGATTGTACAACCCTAGTTTCAGTTGTAGAAACTGTAAGAAGTTGATTCATAAAGGTTTTGGGTAACACAGAACATTTTGCACCGCTATTCAGCAACAGAGAAATTTTGTGCTCCTGAATTATTGCATGAATACGTGGAGATCTGTACCCAGAAATCATGGAGGCAAAATTATACTGGTGAAAAATAGGAAGCAGATCTGTGCTTCCAACTTCCTTATCATTCGACAAAAATATGCAACTGATTCAGTTGCTAATACATCATCACAAATGCTGTGTACAGTATCATCATCTGGTAGTATCGGTGTATCAGTTTCACCCTAGTTACCATGTTCTACATCTACTACCGTTCTAACACATTCTTTGAGTTGAGTATCACTACTATGATCTATAATGTTATCATTAGACTTAGTGTTACCATTCACATCACATATTTCCTCTTTTACTGGCAAAGAAAACGTAACTGATTTTTTGTTTTACCACATTGGTCTCCTACACTACTCTCGTTTACCCTAGTTAGCTCAAACAGGTCGGGTTCTCCTGCCATCATTGCCACAGCACCGTTGGCGGTTACCGTGAAACTGGGCGGCCTGGCGGAGCCCTGTCGCCCATCCAAGAGCTCCGCCTGCCGTTTAACGATGATCCCCCTGACTTGGTGTCACGGGTGCTCCCTGGGTTGCATTTTCCCCTATCCCTGCTGGCAGAGGACCTGGGGGAAGCTGCCATCTACCTGGCCCTGCTGGTAAGGAAGACTGCCACTGGAGTGGAGAAAGCTGCCCTGGGGGATCACTACCACTTAGCGGGGGTCTGTCATTGTGAAAATCACTGTGACAACCAAAAGTACCATATTCCTAACAGCCAAAATTTCTGATGCGTCGAGAATTTGGGGTACAGACTGAGAACGCGTGACATTATAAAATGGCGGCATAAAAGTATTTCCAGGCAGCACAGAAAACACTGGATAACCTGCATTGACAGTGTAATTCTGATTATTACCAAACTGATTGTATCGCTGCCTGCGGTAAAATCGAGGCACTTGAGTACCACTGTTATACGGTTGACCATTCGGTGGCCCATTCTGAAATATACGACCACCAACATTAGCAGCGGGCAGCGCAGGAGTGTTTTTGTGTTGGGGCATATGTAAAAAATTCTGCCGCCTTGTTTTTGAAAATTGGCCTGGAGCATGTTTTTGTCCCATTTCTTCTCGCACAATAGTACGAATGCTATCCAGAACATTTCCTACGCTACCAAGCTGCAGAGTGTTAATGTTCACTGTATCTGTTGTAACACTTTTAACAGACTTTTTTTGTGTCAGAGTTTCAAACTGCCGAGCTTTTTTCACCGTCTCTGCAAAAGTGTCTTGACCAGCATGTAAACGCAAGTAACTAGACATGACTTGAGAAGACAAACCTTTTTCAAATCGACGTTTGAGATCAGTATTTTTTGAGCCTGAGTTGCATTAGGTCAAGCCTCAAAGTGCAAAGTACGAAGAGCTTGTTCATACTCTGCCACTGACTCATTAGGGCCCTGTTTTCGCTGGTCAAATCTCCGCACATTTTCACGCTTTTCATCAACCGAACCAAATCGTCTAGCTAAAGCATGCCATACATCATCGTATGCAATCAGAGATTGGTCATCAATCTCTGCTACAACCTCAGCAGCAGGGCCATTTAAAGCAATTAGAAGATGTTGTAATTTGTCCCAGTTGTTTGTCCAACCATTTACACTAGCTACGCGAGTGTAGTATTTTTATAATGTTTCCATGAAGTCTTGCCATTATACGATTTTGGTGTCTGAACATGCTTTACAACAGCAACTGTGTTACCTGGGGATGTAACCTCCTTACCTGATGTTGTCGGCTGAGTTGTTTCAAGTTTTTCTTGCACGTTTACAGCCGAAGCTGCAGTAGTCACATCATTTGTAACACTGACAGTTGGTTCATTAACAATATGAGCACCAGCATTTGCATTATCAGAATGTACATCAGTCACGTGACTACCTTTTACACCAGTTATACCAGTGCCAGCAGCAAATGTGGCAATTGTTACGGTGACAGGTGAATGTGGCGGTGAGTGTGAAGAATGTGAGTTTTCAAGCATGTCAATGCGATTCTGCATAGCTGCCAGCTGTTTCTCATATTTTATGCGAACCTCGGCTCTTTGACGCTTGACCTCTATTTCCGTCTCATCTTTTTTTCGCTCAAAATTCAACTGCTCTTTAATGCTATCAAACATTTCATTAGCTGGAGCTAGTGTGGCGCTGTGCTTCTGAGAAGCAGAAGATGAACAGCGCGATAAAATATGGGATGACAGCCGGGATGCACTATTCCTGTCACGGCCAGCTGCATATCTATGTGGCCAACGAAACTCAATGTCGCTATCGACAGCTGTAAAAACATTATCTGTGGCAGTGTCAACATCAGCATCTAGAGATACCTTTACATCCCCATGGACGATTTTTGGCATGAAAACGAATGCAGAGTTATTTTCGGTTAACTCAGTCGGCGGCTGCGACACGTTTTTTAGTGGTGATTTTCGGCCTTGACCCACCCCCAGCCGACGAGGGTTTACTGGGATTTTCGTTCATCAGTTTACGGAGTTAGCAAATAAGTAATGAAACACGTATGTAAGTGATGACAGGTAATATAAGAGAAAAACAGCAAAATCCGGCACGAAACCAAACTTTATATTACAAAGAAACCATGTGATTACGCTACAGCCATTTTTACATCCGGGCCTCAACACACTCTTACGGAAAAAATGTAAGTAAGTAAAGTAAATAAGTAAAGTAAATAAGTAAACTAAGTAAGTGAGTTTTAAATCGTATCTTACACCATATTACAGAAATGTAGTCAACCAGTATTGAAAACAAATCACGATACCAAAATCGCCCTTAACATACTGTTAAACCGGGTCCACGCAAAGCCTCGCTACGCCACTGCGCAAATAAACGGCTTTTTATTGTGACTTTACGCCATTTTTATCATGTACAGTGGTAGGCCTACACATATTTTTTATTTTTGTATACACCCATTACCACTCAGCGTGATCGGAGACGAAAGATGAAGCATAAACGCCGATCACAAAATCTGGAAACATCGACATCTAAACACTGTGTAGAAATTGAAACATGATCGGACCATTCAAACGCAAATTTCACGTCGGCAAAGTTGCAAGTAAATGTAAAGAGGCATTCGAGTACAGTTTGATAATTTTCAATTTTAGAGTACGGGTTTGGCTAACCAGAAAAAGGGTTGACTTCACGGTTGACACGTAAATCTGCAGTCTTGTTGTTGCTTAACCCTTCTGGGCTAACCGTGGTGGGGTACCCCATCTCCGTTTAGCGTACATTTTTAAAAATATTTTTATTATGTGCCGTTGTTCAGAGTCGAGAAAGAGTAACGCCGACCTTAAGCAGAAAGCAAGTAAATGATATCGGTGCTAGGATTTGATGTGAGGTAGCTAAAAATGGCAAGGTCAAAAAATCGGAATTTTACCTCCCCCAAAATTGACGGTGGCAATGGGGTGTTACCTAAACTGCAAAGAGGAAAATGACAACAGACTATTGTGTGAAAAATTCATGAAGATCGGTCCAGTCAAACTCCAGTTGCATGCCGGCAAATTTCTAAAACTGCAATGGAGGAGTAAATTTAACTTTTCGCGATTTTGAACCGCACGCCGAATTTGACCGGAATTAGATACGAAGTTAAAACTTAGCAGTTTTCTTCACTAAGCCATTGTGTATAAAAATGCGAAAAATGGGCCCGACGGCATTATAACTAAGGTTGATAAGTGGCGCCAAAATAGACATTTCGTGCCAAAATCGGACGCCTTGCCAGGTGGTAAATGCATGGCGTTGAAGCACATTTTTAGACATACCACATCAAATCATATCCTTTAAAACATTATTATTTGTTGACATTTTTAGCTATTAAGGTCACATAACTGGACTATTCTTCTGACAAACCAATCAAAAAAGGGTTTTAGGCTCTAAACCCTAAATTGCAACCCCAAAAAGTGTCGGGGAAACATTGTTTATCGTCTGGCATCGACGTCAAAGCCGTAAGTTAACAATTGCGTTCACAAGATGGCGCCAAATTGTCGAAATTTAAAATATCACCTACAGTGGGTCATTTTAGTGAACTCAGAGCCCACAATGTATTTTAATTACCCCGTAAATCTATACGTCGTTGGAAAAGCTGTAAATACTTTCTCATGTGTTGAAATATAGTTTCGTCGATCTTTCACCTATCTCATAGAAACGGGTTTGAATATTGCTGAGCAAAAAGTAAAAACATGACCAAACTTATGACCCCCCAAAATTTTAAGATGTAAAAAGGGTTGCGTAGATATTTTTATTGGATGTGTTAAAAACTCTGACCACGTACACACGTAAAAGTTTTTAAGCCATTCCTTAAATTAATGACATTTTTTTCGAAAATTTGGTCAACATTGGCCAAAAAATTGGGTGGGTCATTTTGGGGGCTCACAGTACCGAGATATATTTTGACCACCCCATACGTTTGCATTTCGCTGCAAACTACCGAAAACGCTCTTATTTTTTTGTTAAATTTTTATTTCTTAAAAATTTTTCTGTTTTAAAAAGCATTTGTTTGAATTTTGTGAACCCAAAAGTAAAAAAAATGACGAAAAATTTTAAGCTTAAAAAATTTTAGGGAAAAAAGGGTCAGCATTTTTGACGAATATGATAACGGCTATAAACTTAGGCCCACATACACACCTAGAATTTTTTGGGCAATCTCTTTAATTAACTACGATTTTTGTAATATTTTGTCAAAAATTGTTAAAAAATGGGTTAAATTGGGGGGGCGATTTGTAAAAAATGCACCCAATTTTTAAAATTTTGACTTTCGCATTAAAATTATTGACTTATATCTACCAGGTTGGTGCAAAAAGCAAATTGATATCACCTACAGTTTCTGAGATCTGTTCTACGGCGCATTTGATCTACAGAAATAAGAAAATTTGTTAAAACATTTCTTCCCCATCCCACATAAACTTTTCGGGTCTGAAATTTTACTTGTGTACGTGCCCCGTAGTGCCTCATCTGCGAAAAAAATTTTCATGCTTTTATTCCTCTTAATGGGGAAGATATAAAATGTTAATTTTTTTCCTTTTTCTTCACAACCCCCGTTTGTCAGACTTTCCCAAAATTTTACAGACTGCTAGCCTTTGATCTTCCTTACAATAGCCTATATGGAAATTTAGTAGCTTTTTTGCTACACCAAAAAACACGAATTGAGCGGATGGCAGGTCTAAGCGTAGTAAATTTTTTTTTAAACGGAGTCTTTATATTCTGTTGGATACTCTTTCACAGATCTTCAATTCTTTTTGATGACTTTTTTGAAGGTGTTTATAGCACAAAAGCAAACATTTTCGTTATTAGGCAGTAATGTATTTAAACACAAAATAATAAAGAAATCGCTGATACAGTATATATATATATATATATATATATATATATATATATATATATATATCTCCCTAAGGTCGGTTTTGCTATATATATATAAGTCATATATAAGTCATATGCATATTAATTCTCGCTTTATACACATTCGATATTGGGTCCTTTCGGACCGCCGAGACAGTGTCGTATGCATATTGGTTCTTTTCGCGCGCAGTACCCACACTATTGGCTCTTGCATCCTGAGCCCTACAAAATTGGGTCCTCGACTTCCAAAGAATATTTACGAGGATCTAATATGATAGTGGTTGTTATATATGTGTATATGTGTATATGAAGAACCAATAATGACGGTACTGACATTATTGGTTCTCTATATACAGAAGCTGTATGACGGTAATGGTTATGTTGGTATATAGGAAGCCAATATGACGGGCTGTTATGCAAATATACCATCATATTGACTCGTTTTATATATACGTTGCAAACCACACAAAAAGTAGTTTAGTCAACAGCATGGTTAACAAAGGCGTCTTTATCAGTTTATTTTTTTCTTTGATAGCTAAAAGTTAAGAGCTACAGATAAATCAAATATCACTGCACAGTAGGCCTCAGTGAAGTGAAGTAAATGTTTATTGAATAACTAATTGTTCATACACATTAGTACACATTTAGTAGCAACAGTCAAAAAAATCATTTTATGGACACTACGACAGAGTTGGCGCCAGGGATTACCACGACAGGGCAGTAGCATTTTCTGATGGCAGGGGAAAGGAGCGGAGACTGACGAAAGTTTGCCACCTTCAGAATTAAAAAAAAACAAAAAAACAGAAAATGGGACCTGATAGAAG
>Ga0056128_1008593_pt1 | contig 12861 bp, 10 predicted proteins | sample WorMetLIZISLAND2_FD_71113 | JGI IMG/M metagenome (GOLD analysis project Ga0056128, IMG submission 71113) | Marine gutless worms symbiont microbial communities from Max Planck institute for Marine Microbiology, Germany - Olavius geniculatus... ...
GCTAATCTTTATTCAAGGTACGATCGATAATGTTGGGGATGTTTTTTCAGGTTTTCTGTTTATTTTAATGCATATTTCGCTTGATCTGCTTTTCCTAGGTAGTGCAGAAGCATACATTGAATGAGGTGGGAAACTGAACGGTCATTTGATGGCAAGTTGTGTCAGGAATATTTGTGCCAAAAATTATTAAAATTTGATAATTGGTTTTCAAGATACAGTTAAAAATGTCGGGGATGTTTTTTGGGACACAGTGTATATCGCAGTTGCAGATGAAATTTTATCATTATCACCTACTAATAATAACTGCAGGGCTAGTAAATGGTCGTGTTGCATCACAGTGCTAGCTACCTGCAGGGCTACAATTTGTCGAGCCGTGTCTGCCTGTATCACCGGCCGTGTCACACGTTGTCATGTTCTTGTTCTATGCGTGCTCTGTGAGCGTGCATGCCTCGCAGTATTCGTAAATCGATCATTCATTTGATTTTTGTTTGTCGTCTTTTATATATTCATATACGGTATTGGAAAAATTTAAAACGCTGATGGTATAGACAAATATGTCGACGATTGACTTTGGCGCCCGTTTATGTATTTTTGGGCATTATTGCGGTTGATTCTTTGGGGGGGGGTACCAACGCATCATTTCGTTACCTCCTGGCTGATCTTGGAAGGATGATGTCCACTAAAACTGGCAAGGATAGAGACCAGTTATCTCGTTCTTGTTGCATGTAATTTTGCCGACCATACAGGACTGCACGGACTAAATTTTATACCCACCTTTGTATTGTTTATACCACGTTTAGACGATGAAACTGGCTCGACGAGCTGGCTTGTAGAGTGCACAACGAGCGCTCGTCGAGCAGTGAGTGAGTAGTTTCTTAACGGCACATCAGCACAAAATAGGCCATTGAGTGCAGCAGCTTCATGAATGTTTGAAGTATTACACCGTTTGAATGATAAGATAGCTGCCAGCTCATCAAGCCAGCTCGTTGAGCGTTTGTTAAACCAGCTTCATCGTGTGAACAGGGTATTAGTCCATTTTACGTTTTTTTCGAGAAAGGAATATTGATTGCCACAAAAAGTGATAAAATAAAAACAGCCGGAGCGAGCCAATCTCCGCCGATGCTAAAACATTATTTTGTTTCTTTGCCGGTGTAATAGATTATCTATACTGTCACGTTGTTTGCGACGGCAGGTGTTATGAGACCGGCCAGTGCGCGACAAGATAACCCGCATCAGTAGTCAGTCCCAGCTGTCAGACATATCCGTATCCGGCCCGCTAGCGCGTTTACGATCGCTTGATGACGTAACAAGATGGCGGACGACCGGATGAACGTCGGATTGGAATCGGAAACGGACTACGAGGATCCGGAGCTGAGCGGGAACGGGCCAACTCCGGCGCCGGAAGTTCTGCTATCGGGCAGCAATTGCGACCAGTTTACGTTCGTCCTGTACGTCTTCGTGCTCGGCGCGCTGTGTCTATTCGGCCTGGTCGGTAACACGCTGGCGTTCCTGGTGCTTCGGTCGGAGCGTCGTGGCCACGTGGCCACGTTCCTGCTGCAGACGATGGCCGTGGCCGACAATCTGTTCCTGACGACGACGGCGCTCAGTCTGATGACGATGGAGCTGACGATTTCGGCCGACGTCGACGAGAAGTCGCTTGTCAATCTCTACACTCTCACCGCTTACGTACAGGTGTGCCTTGTGAGTGATTTCCTTACGGCACTGTGGAGGGTTTTGGCCAAACCTCATTAAAGTTTAGCGGCAAGTGGGTAGGGTGGGTATTTTTGATGGCGCGTCAACATACAAGAGGCATTTTTGTGTCATTTCGTGCGTAGCAATGCAGATAGTAACTGGTTACACAAATAAACGCACAGTGTATAAAATTAGATACTCAATAAAATGGTGGGAGTAATGAGGCCGAATCTTTTACAACCTAAACGACAGTATAGTCACTGGCTTGGTTGTTTTACGGATTATTTTCATTAGACTTTTATAAAATTTGATTCGGTTGACTGATTTCTACGTGCATCCTGGTTTTGAAAAGCTGAAAATTTCGCCGTCGGAACTGTTTTAATGGCAGTAAAAACCTACATAAGACTTGGTGAGAGGACTTAATGTTTGCAGTCTGTATGATGATGACGTTAACGGACTTTTCCGAATAATCGCGTAGCGCGTTTTAATAATATTAACAAGTAATAATGATGACAATGAACAAGTTTCTATTTATGTGACATTAAGTAGGCTATAAATAAATACGCCAGGTCACATTGTACAATATAAACAAGTGCCGTTTGTATCATGAATGTTCCGTGAACGCGTATTTATCAAATAATGCCAAATAGGCGTCCTGCACTGATTATGTAGAAATATCGTAACAAAATATTATTCTTGTATTTCGAAAATTGGAAAAATACCAGCGAACGTAAATTGGAATCAGCGCCCAATGCAGTCAGCTGCAGTACAACTCTTGTAGAGGCTTGACCAACCACTACAGGGCTATAGAGTCAAGTGGTAGCCGATGCTGTAGAAAACGTACTTGATAACCCAAAGCTCGTTCTAGGCTTGGTATTAAATCGTTGGTGTAAACAGTCTGACAACTTCGAACTAGGAAACAAGAAATGCGGTAGTTAGGCTGTGACCGATCTTGTGTAAGCATATTCCTAGCGCATTATCTGTCGATTTCGAAAACCCGCAGCCAGGACCAAAAATGATGATGAAGTGGATAATTATGACGACCGGTTGCAGAAATATGGTCATTTGAAAATTTCTCAACATGATGTAGCCTAGTATTAGTGACATATCGTGCAAGGAGCAATAATTAGCGAAATATGGCTTTCCGAAAAAGTTGATTTGGGTTAGAATAATTTGACATCTATATTTGTGTTGCTAGTGGACGAAATTTTACTTGACTTTTTTACCGAACAAACGCAGGAGAAATTGCTGTCGATCAACTACTTGTTCGATTTTGGATATCTTCATCCATTCCGGAGATATTCGCCGTCGAAGTTTAAAGTTGTCTGAAATCGCGCCAAATTTTGGATGTTTTTGGCCCCCTTTTTCTGGGAAGAGCCACAAATTTGTTGAAGTAGGCCCAATTTTTAAAATTCGGCATACTTTCGATCATGGTGCAAAATTTCACGGCGATCGGCCGACGGACCTCGGGATATCGTGGCGAAATAAAAAAAAACATTTCCGGTAAAACATAAGTCTGCCGGGAACTGCAGTTCCTGGCTGACTAATAAAAGATTTTCATTCAATTTATTTACAACGGTGTTCAACGTTACCACTGTCGTATACTGCACGCTGTTATGTGCAATAGCGGAGTAAATGAGTCGTGCAAGTGGACCAGAAGGAGCGCAGCGGCTGAAACCTAATTACTTCCTGGTTGTCGTTAACTCGTGGTCCCGAGGCGCAGTCGTATATAGGCTTTACAACCGTTCGACGTCGTCTTCGGCGTCCAATTTAAATGTTTAAGTATGCGGTGTCTTATTTTGTCGCTGCGCTAAATCTCTCGCGCTCCGTGTCACGGCCCGCGGCGCCGCCGAGGCAGACAAACAAAGATTGCCAGCGAGCGCTTTCTCTGTAGCTAGAAACGAATGAATAAATCATCTCTAAATCCTGTCGCCGTGTCACATAAGTCTGTAGCGACTGACGGGTCAATTTATGGCGCCGCTCGCTTACCGCTGCCAGCATGAAGGCCCACTGTCAATCCATCACAAGTCGCATTACGCGTCTTGCTCGTCAGGTGCGGTCTGCTAATTCGAAAATAAAACGGCTTAGAAAAAGTTACAATTAATATGAACGTTCCCCGGACAGAAGTGACCGGTATGACAATTTCTAGTTTAGAATCTCTAAGGTCGAATGTCACCAGATGTCGAAAAACTCACCAAACTGCCACGCGACAAGAACCGATAGCAGTCGGCTCGATGATAAATATTGCAAGGACCCCGTGGGGCAGCAGCGGATACGCGATGTGCGTTGGCGTAACAAAACGAAGACCGATTAGCTCTGATTTGGCGTGGCAAGTGTTAGTCGAGTTGACACCACTGGGTTGTACCGGTGAAACATGCGACACGTAACGAACACGTTAGCTTAGCGACGCTCTCCAGATCTGCATACAGATAGGCATACAATGGCGTTCGGACGGAACGGCGAAGCGTTTTTACAGGAGAAAGGAACGCATTTAAATTGTGTTTCATAGTCTAACATGTTGAACAGCAGAACATTATATTACGGTCGTTTAGTATTTTTGGTTTAATCCTCTCTTTGCGGTCACAGCCTTAAATGACTGCTCCAAACTGATTGCTAACTTTTAGCGTGCTTACTAATAACGCGTAAAATGGGCGGCCTTCATTTCATCCTAATTCTCGTGCGTGTAATAACTAATAACCGTAACTATTATTTTTTTGCCCAATGGACGTACGGCAAGTTGCTTGTCTGTAACGTTGATGTAGGTTTAGCGTAGCCACAGACGTCAAGTTACTTAGGCCTACTGGGAAAATACGCCACCGGCAACTTTCAGTCTAGGGGAAACATTTTTGTGATAAAATTTTTGGGTAAAATACATTAACCGAGTGTAGTTCAGTTAGTTGTTTGTTATCAACGTAACATTTAATGTCATCCGAAAGCGCAGTTATAGTCATAAGTAAAATAAACACATCGCGCGGTGTCCGGTACGACAGTATAGGACGCTCGACAATAACGACGACGACATCGACGACAGTAAGATGAAATAAGTGAAACATTTTTATGATGTATTGCAGCCAGTGGCTGGATTACAAACATAACAAGGACTAAAGTAATTTAGTAAAAAGCGGAATCGCTTTCCTGCTTTGTATTTGCCGAGTCGCAACAAAAAACTGACGGTTTGTCTGCAACTTGCAATCGCATGTTTTGTTTTGGGGTAAAGGTAAAGGTATTCCATACTCAGTAACGAGCGTAGGGGCCAGAGCTGATCCCGGTTTCTAGGCAGTCTCGGCTGAAAATCGCAAATTTTTCCCACCGCCCTCTCATTTAGCACCCTCGCTCGAAGTGACCCTTTTCGAATTTATGCAAAAACTTTACGGTTCCTGGAACTGGAGTCTTCCTGACAGCTAATGATAAAGATTTGGTGAACCTAGCTTGCACCGTTTTTGACTGATCCACCGGCGTGACGGACAGACGGACAGAATTGCGATGGCTAAGACGCGCTACAGCAGTATACCTGCTGTTGCGCTTTAAAACGAATAGGCCTACGTTAAATTAGTTACATCAACCGATATAATGTCTGTGTACGGCGGCAGGTATACGTGTGGCCGCTGGTCCACATCAGTCAGATGTGGACGGTTTGGATCACCGTTCTGCTGGCGTTCAATCGCTACGTCGCTATCTGCAGGCCGTTCCAAGCGATCCGCATTTGCACGATGCGCCAGTCGCGCCTACAGGTGTTGGTCAGTGCTGTCAGCATCATCGTCTACAACATACCGCGCTTCCTCGAGCACCGCCTCGAACTCTCATACGATCAGCAGCAGGATCTGCAGGTAATTGCGATCGACCGCATGCCGACACGTGCACGCGTGCACCACTGCAGCTTGCCCGGTCTCTAGCCTTTCGCTCTCCTTCGTCAAGCCGTTGCCAGACGAGACAGTTTCGCCGGAAATTTAATTAAAACATCTGACCAAAACGGCGCTGCGCGGTGATGCTAATAATAAACAAGCGGGTGACCCATCGGCCTACAACTGCTGTATACAATAGCCGAGTTGTGAACACGGAGAAAGAGTCGATTACAGATACGCTGTCCAAGAATAAGGCTCGCTTATTTATTGCAAATTCGTGAGCCAATAACAATAATGTAGTCGCAAGCGGCGGTGAAACCACCGGAAACCTGCAAACTTCACATGCGTTCGATCAACCGTACCGTCTGGCAATAGAACAGCACTAAGTTCGTTACGTAGATAGTGTTCACACGAGACAGATTCTCGGCGACGGAGACCGCTGACGGCAAACCGGTAACAGAAACTGTTCTGTCTGACATCAGCCTTAGAATAACGGCATACCAGAAATCAGTCGATCATAATCGATTTATAAATTTGCTATAATTTAGTAATTTGAAAGTGTAATTAAATAGATGATACTTTAATGCCCAATGCTCTTAAGGTTGACTTTAACCGCACGAGCGGCACGACGTTAAATTATAGAAAAAGCCAAACGTGTTTATCCAACTTTGGTGTAGTCTTCATAAACAAAAACGAGTTTTTTTATTTTTTTTTTATTTCAGACTTTTGTATCAATGAAATTTACCAAAAATATAAGGCGCCGAAGTAGCTTTAAATTGTTTTGCAGTTGTTATGGGTTTATTACCACATTTATTGCTTTAGCGAATACATACATGTGTGCGAATGCTGAAAGAGTTTTAGGTCATTGCAGCCAGTCCGAGACAATGACGTACGATGTTTTTGCCAACATCTGTAACAAGACTAAAACGAAATATTGTTGGCCAGTCTAATAAAACAGTGAGTCGCGAGGAGAGGTCTAAAAACATAATATACAAAGGCAACAGATTTTTGATGTTTTTGGATAGGCAAAGTTCTTATTTTCGACATTGGATATATTGCTCGTAATTAAAAAATACCGCTAAAGCCAAGTTAGTGCCATATTTAACTGTTACTGCCAAGTTTGAAATTTGAATGCCAAATGAGGAAAAAATGCCAAACATTTCAAACTCCCGTATCGAAGTTTGTCACTACTAAAGTCCTTAAAAACGCCAAATTTGACGTATTTAGCCAGCTGAAACCCTGCTTTCAGCGTCCGGGGAGCAGTCGACTCAGCGATGACTAAACACATGATGTAGTGACGGCGACTGGAGATCGCAGTGTACGATGGAACGTTCTGGTCAGCAGTAACTCTCGACGTCACTTCGTACTCATTACGAGGCGTTATACTGATCGTCATGTCTGCCCGTGCCTGCCCGGGGTCACGTAGCACCGGCGCCCCAGCGAAGCTCCGCTCGCAAATATGTCCAGCAGTTCCTTTCATACCCGCTAACGAGTAATGACTCAGTCGCCCAGACGGGAAGCGGCGACGTAGCTACCGCACTTCTGTGTACGTGGTTATATGCTACAGATAATGTTACATACGCGTATCAGGAAGGGTCACAAACGGTGACGACTTCTAAAGATGTCTTATATAAACTTTCCTTAGCCAGCTTCCTCTCCGTGTCTCGCTATTTTCCTTCTTTCATCTTGCCTCGTATTTTTTTTTCTCTTCCGTCTCACCTCTTAAATCCAGTTAGAAGGTCTAGACGACATTGTAAGCTCGAGCCCAGCCGGTCTAGGAGGAGCCCTTCCGCCAAATAGTTTTCAATAGTGTCTGAGCTAAAAATGGTTTTGTTGAATAGGATTTTTTTATATGTGATACGACGGTCCATGAAGCGATGAATGATTAGAGGCTGCCTTAGGCTGATGCGCTATAAATCGACGTTTTGCTTGCTTGTTAATGATCCTGACAATATTCCGTATTGACAATCCTAGAGTTCTGCAGATCACAGGAAGGCTCGTTGTGCCATTGGCGCGGGCAAAATAGCCAGAGCGACACAGACGGCGGCTATTCCCTCCATCTGCCTATGGCAACAAACGCGCCATAGACAATTTCGGGGGGGGAGTAGGGAAGTTATTAGAAGTTTAATACTAACCTGTAACGTAGAAAAAAATGCGAATTTTGTGATGGATGTAAGTGCGTAATAATTGCTGTCAAGTAAGTTTTCTTTCCCAAAATACACCAAAATCATGCATCGGCAGGGGCTTCATCTTAAATCCCATTACATGGGGAACTTAGAGTGCTCCCCTAAACCACCTAAATGCTTCCGAACGGGAGAGAAATATCACATTGGTTGTTGGGGAAATAGACGCCCCACTTATTAGTCGGTTATTACGTCAAAAGCTAGAACATACAAAAATACACACAAAATCGTATAAAACAACAACATGTATGATCTGCATATTTTGTCCAGGCGTCGTCGGTGAATTCGTCGGTCAATTCGTCAACCGCGTTGAGTGTCATGTCATCGAACCCGTCTCGAGGAATGCTGCCGCCGGCCGCCGCCATCCAGACCGACCTCAAACGTAATCTCATCTACAACATTGTCTACGAGAACGTGCTCTACTGCTTCTTCGTCTTTCTCGGCCCGCTCGTCATTCTGATCGTTCTCAACGCCGGGCTCATACGAGAGCTGTGTCTGGCCAGACGCCGGCTTCGCGAGCGCAATCTACCGGCCAGCGTCATCGGTCCCGAGCAGGGAGAGCAGAATCTCACGCTGGTAATTAACGCTGATGATCAGTCGAGACCGTCGTTACATGCAACATAAAACATGTTCGCATCGCTGCGGCCGTCCTAAGAGATCGCAGTACAGATCGTGCTCGTCCGTCACTCTGTTTGTCCGTCCGTCTTTTTCGTACGGGCTTTTAACTTGAAAACAAAACATCCAGAATCGGCGTGAATGTTTCTCAGGGTCAGGGCAAAAGTAAAGGTAAAAAATATAAAAAGTTAAAGGTGTCAATTTGTATAGCACATCTCGCGTACACGCCTCTAATGCGCTTTTCGTCACTAACCAGAGCAGCCGGCCGCATGGCTACCGCGTGCAGCCTGCAGACACAGGCTAGCGCAGCGGCCGGCTAGACAGCTCCAGTCAGCTGTACTAAGGTCACCACCTTCCGTAACTCATATACATGAGTTACTACTCATTTAACCAACCCCGGCGGGACGGCAGGCTGAGTTGGCTTTGTTGATTGACTGATAGCGGACGCTTTACTCACAAAGCGGTCAAACAGCCATCCATCAGTCTAGGGCAGGATAAGGAAAGTTCGCCGGCCAGAAGCGACGTTCTAACTACTATGCTACACCACCAGTTTTTAGTTCAAAAAGCCAAAGGTTATGGTTAAGGTTAAGGTGGATACAGGCCCTTCGAGAACCACAGCGGGGCCAAGGAAAACATTCTCGCGGGGCTACTCTCGGGCGAAAATTTTTAATTTTTTTTAAATGGCGCATTCTGGTGTACTTCATATTTTTGACCGACGGCGCGGCCCCCGAAACGTCGCGGGGCCAGGGGTAATTTATCCCCTACCCCTCCCACTTTCGACGGGTCTGAATAGCCGCATAATATGTCGGCACTGAGCCGGTATTTTTCAGTTTTGCATGTAATCACGGTATAAGTAAGATTTCATTGTAGACTACTGTCTACTTTATTGTTGTATTTTCACTGTATTTATTTTTACTATAAGGCCTATAGCACAATGCGTGTTATACTGCATAACTGTGTACTGTTAACTATTATAGTAAAATTTGTGTGATTGTCACGGCTTCATTAAAGGCTCCTCGACCTGACTTGAACCGTTTTAACAGTTTTTCTTGAAATCAATCTGTTATCTACGTTTAACTATAGCACTTGTATACGGATTCACAGCATGGCGATGCAACAAATTAGAGTCTATTTATTCGTCATAGCCAGTTTGTTTACGGTTGCGTGCAACGAATATAGCTTTGACCGACGTGTGAACACTCGCTGTGACAGTCCCCGAGCGCTTTCTATAGTTCGTAGAAACAATTATACTCCTACTCCGCAGTCGATCAACTGCACACGGGCGTTTTATTACCTTCCTTTCTGCCATCGTTGAGGCCCATACTATTGTTAATTATCAACGCTTGTTTATTGTGTCCCTCGTGTCCGAACATGTTTCGGTTCTTGTAGTTTCGCAGTAGCCACTCCCACCAGTTGGAATACCCTTTCTCTGGACATTCGCAATTCATATTTTATACGCTGAGCCTGTTTTCGTCGCCAACTCATCTCAAAACATTTTACAGCATATAACTTTTACGCCGTTTTAGTTCTACATTCTACCTCACACCTTGCGCCTCAGATGTGGCAGGTTTCCCTTTGATATTGTGCGCTATACGAAGTTACTTACTTACTTAATTCCTTACATATTTGTGTGTAAAGTGCAATGGGAGTCAAGACATTCGCTGTCATGTAAAAGACATTCTATACCTTTATTAATTACAAAATAATCTAAATTTTAAAATGTAAAACATTACTGCCTTCCGCACAAAGTCCACAGGGCGGGGCTGATTTTTGTTTCCTTTATAGGTCCCTATTCTTCAGCGACTGAGACCATGGAAACGGAGCTAGTTGCATCGCGCGGTGTGCCTGTTTACGACCCATGCAGCTTTCGCAGGTACTCATTGCGCTCGTCCATGAAGAAAATGGTCGTGCTAAGTTCCCTCTAGGAAAATAAATTCACATACAATGTTTGAGCGCTGCGGTCGTGTGTAGGTAATGATAATAATCGTGGTGATCTTCCTGGTTTGTCAAACGCCGGCGTTCGTCAACCAGTTGGTCTACGTGATCGGGGTCGAGGACTCGTGCGGCGTACCGTACTATTATTACTATCATCTGAGCAACATCTTCGTCTCGGCAAACTCGGCCGTCAACTTCGTCGTTTACTGCGTCTTTCGGCGCCAGTTTCGTCGGCGCCTGCGCGACTTTTGCGGCTGTGGCGGCGCCGGCGACGACCGACGACAACAACACATCGATAGGTTGACGACGCTTGTCGACACGAGCGTCGTCAACCGACCGAAGCGCGAAGAGAATCTCACCCTGGTAACGTTTTGACGAGGACGTACGTGCGGTGGCTACAATACGTCGTGTGTGAAATGAAGTATGCCCTATTTCTGCGGCTGTGGCGGCGCCGGCGTGGAACGGCCTGCGATTGCCGCTGACGCTAGCATGCGCCCGACACAGACGAGGCAGGGAGAACCGTGGCCGACAGCTGTCATGAAAACATCCATTACGACGACGACGACACTGAACCACCAGTCGACGAAAAGCCATTCCGGCAACCGGCACATCAAGTTCGGACTGGTACAACTGTCACTACACGGCTAGATGACGGCTAATTGACCTACGACCGTCGCCACGCCCGATTTATCGACGTAATCAGTTTAACCCTCTACAGGTCTTTACTGCCATACAGCCTCCGTCCTTGAACTGCATTTGGATCTCAAGGACAGCCAAAGGATCGGGCTTTCAGCGTTATGTTGCTATACCAAAAATGGCTAAAACTAAGTCTAAATTTTGTCGATATCAAAAAGTCGATTTCAATTTTTATCCCGTTTTATCTGCACGTAGTTGTTTGAAAATATTTGCGTTAGCCTTATGACTTTCCATGGGAGCGAACTAAAATCTCTTTAAAATGTTTTCCTTGATATAATTTTTTTGCGTTTTTTGCTCGTAAGATATTGAACATTGCATCGTAACGTTAAAGGCTATTGGCTGTTGAAACTTTTGCGTGTATATTTGTGTGGTGCTGCTGTTACTAGTTAAGGCAGACTAAAGGTGCGTTCTCACTGCGCGCGTTAACCCGCGTCAACGCGTATTGCATATTCACGAGCCAACCAATTAAATTGTCCGAGGAATTTGGATAGGACACTTTGATTGGTTGGCGTTAACGCGCGCAGTAAGAACGCAACTTAAGCCTGAAATGTCTATAAGCCTATAGTCTTGCGTGTTCAGTCTAATAGCGTTATGTTTAAGATTTATTTTTGAAGTAAAGTCCCAAGTTCCAACAGTTAAAAACATTTATTAAACATAGGAACTCGCAGGAAATTTTCCCTGGGGGAAAGCAGTTCGAGGCGTGCAGGCGCCGAAAACGAAACGCCGTAAAACGTCGAATGATAAGAAATGGGGACGAACGGCATTTTCTCCCAACCGACTACGAAGTCTTAAAAGCATCCCCCAATGGGGCTCGGGCGGAAATGAATTTGGTTCATTTTTAGCCTCGTGAAAAACTTTTAGTAGAACAGCATCTCAGCAAACGAGGGGAAAATTCGCTTTTTTGCTGTTTGTTTTTTGATATGATTTTCACTCGAAATATTTTGCATGCATCTTGCAGCTAGCTTAGTCCGCTAGTAAATCAGATCTGAGTGTGACCGTAGTATAGTGTAGAAAACAATACATCATTTAGAGCTTTTTTATTTTTTGTACGACGTAAATTTTATTTGAAAATAATCAGAAGCGCTGTCACATGGCCCCGTTGATTAGGTCAGTGGGCGTATTATTTTCTCTAATGACTAATATTCCCAATTACCGAGCGTAGCAAACGAAAAATGTTATGTTTCATAATGTGATTATTTTCTCCACGAAATTGGGGACCGTGGTCGCCACTGCCACTTGTTGTCATTCTATCGATGACCACCACGTACTTTTAGTAGTTTGTTTGCATAAAGCATGACAGTCTTACTGTTTCTGCCGTTTTAACTGTGCGCAGACCAAGACGTCAAAGGCAATCGTGTTTTTTGAGATTATCAGTGTCTTGATTATTCAGTGGTCTTCGGTGTCGTAGCGTAGTAAACGTAAATGTAAGTACACTGTGAAGCATAAAAACACACCAAAATTTATCGATCGTAACTTAAAAACGGATGACCAAATTTGAATTATTTTTGGTACGAATATTCCAGACACAACTAGCTATCAAATAACCATTTATGTTTCCGCTTCACCGAACCTCTTTTCTGCACTACCTGGGAAAACAAAACAAGCAAAAAATGCATTCTTATCGAATGCATTATTATTTGATTCAAATAACGCACATTTGGCACATTTTGTCCAAATTTCCAGCACTTTGGTTGACAGTTTATCCAATTGTCCAGTTGTGCAACTGCTGACAGTAAATATTTAAAATATTGGTCATTTGTGTAAGCACAGGCAGGGAGATGCATTCTCTATACATTGACAGCAGCGTTGGCAATGTTCTGCTTCAGACTTGAATCAGTCGCTTCTTGAGTTCATTTATATTCCTAAACAGCGTCCCATAAACTCGCTGCTGCACAACA
>Ga0056128_1008594_pt1 | contig 12860 bp, 11 predicted proteins | sample WorMetLIZISLAND2_FD_71113 | JGI IMG/M metagenome (GOLD analysis project Ga0056128, IMG submission 71113) | Marine gutless worms symbiont microbial communities from Max Planck institute for Marine Microbiology, Germany - Olavius geniculatus... ...
GTGAATGGTCTGTATGACACTAGACTGTGTGAGTATAACACAGTCTAGTGTCATACGAATCATTCATCGCTAGCAGAAACAGAAAAAAGAAGATATTAGACAAAAAAACGAAAGAGCCTACAAATCAAAACAAAAGGTAAAAAACTGTTTATCTGTTTACTTTTGCCTACAGTATGTGTTGCAACTCTAACATAGCAAGTGCCTGTGTTTCCTGTCTTAAGCTTATGGTGCTGTACAAATCGGCTTTCAGCTGTAACTTTAACACAGACTCAGTGACATCACAAGCAAAGACTGTGCGACTCTGAAGAGAGATGCAAAAGACAGAAGCAGATGACAGAGGAGTTTGTCATAAACCTGCCACTACAGAAAAAAGTACTAACACTTGACAAGAACAAACGAACGAAGGTTATGACAGATAACATGAACAACTTGATTTACTGAAATATACTGAAGAAGAAAAGGCCAGCTGACGCAAAGGGGAATGCGCAACACCAGCGCATGTTTGAAAGCCCAGTGCGAACCGAGCAACGATGTTTCTTTTACATTCGCCAGAGAGTGCCAGATGGCATGACCAGTCTAGCTTGGCCGTATTGGCTGAAAATCGCAAATTTTTCCTACCCCATCTCATTTAGTGCCCTTGCTTGGGGTGACCCCTTTTGAATTCACGGAAAAGCTTTACAGATCCTAAAACTAAAATCTTCCAGGCAGCCGATGGTGAATAATTGGCGATCCTAGCTTAAACCATTTTGGACTGATCCATTGTGTGACAGACAGACAGACAGATGGACGGCCGGCCGGGCAGAATTGTGATGGCTAAGATGCGCTACAGCAGTAGCTGCTGTTACACGTAAAAATATACAGGGCGGTCCAAAAAAACCGGCACAAAGTTTGTGGCACCATAATTTTCCAACCGTACATCACAGTCATGCGGTTTCCAGCAAAATGTTCTGAAAGAAATTCTTTACATGACTAATGTCAGTATTTAAATACAGCAATTAAATATTCTTTGTTTTTGCCGCTGGCAAGTTAACTATTGAAAAACAGTATTACCTTCAATGTATCTTGGTCCATAAAAACATGCCACTATTATTTTATAAATAGCTCCTTGAAACATTGGCCGATTTCAATAATTTTTGGCACGCGACATTAAGAAGAAACTTGACACAAAGATCTATAGTTTTCGCCAGCTCACTTTAACAGTGTCGCTGCACTACCGTGTGAAATGCAGAAGTTGCAGGTTGGCCATTGACAACAATGAATTCCTACCGGGTAGCATATGCATCGGCTCAGAAAATATTAACTGAATAGTAACAAACAGAGTGAGCAATTATTATCACTCAAAAAATCACATGTGTCACATCACATCATCTTCATTTCAGCATGTGCTCAAAATGTCCTCCTGCAGCATAAACGCAAGCGGTAGACGTTGACACCATTGCAGTTTGTCGACTTAGAATTTTGAAATAAAGACGAAGCAACAGATTTTTAATGATTTTGTTGTCTCAGTAATTTTCTGAGCTGACGCATGCACTGCCCAGTATGAATTCATTGTTGTCAATGGTCAAACTACGACCTCTGCATTTCACAAGGTAGTGTAGCAACAACTTTAAGGCAAGGTGGCCAAAACTACAGACATTCGTGCCAAGTTTCTTTCTAATGTCACATGCCAAAAATTATTAAAATCGGCCAATGTTACACGGAGTTATTCATAAAATAATAGTGGCATGTTTTTATGGACCGCGATGTCAAGGGTAAAACTGTTTTTGCATCGTTCAACTGCCAGCGGCACTAACAAAAAATATTTAACTGCTGTATTTAAATACTAACTTTAGTCATGTAAAGAATTTCTTTTGGAACATTTTGCTAAAAACCACACGACTCTATGACGTACGGTTGCAAAATTATAGTGTCATTAACTTTGTGCCGTTTTTTGGACCACCCTGTACAATAAAAGTTACAAATAATCTGTGTTTGTTTTCAGTCTACCTTCTCAGCAGCCTCACAGCGAGCCTCCTTCTTGGTTTTCCCAACGCCTACGAAATTCCCCTGGCCCTCGAGGACGACTGCGACGACGAAGGCGGTGAGGTCAGCTCGTGGGATGCGAGTCTCAGAGAGCTCCAGATACTCTATGTTCTGATAGATCACATTCAGCTTAGCAGCTGCGTTCTTCTGCATCACTAAAAATGACAGCACAACTACACATCAACTTAAAGCAATGGTAGAAAATAAGTGACAATTATTAAACATACATTTCATTTGCTCGAAATAAACACAGAATATAAAAAAGCATGAAATACAAAGCCCAGCTGTCACTGAGGAAGACATGCTGCAGCCTATACAGTTACTGTTGCAGTACTGACCTTCAAGGTCATCCAAGGTCGATGATTTTCATCTCATCTGAAAGAGCGTTTGCAATTTCCTATTAGTGATCAATAGCAACCTTGGCCCTATCTCGCACCATTTAGCCACAATAGCGCATATTGACATAATTGTAACTACACATTCAATAATTTCAGACTGACCAAACATTCGGTGGTCATAGCACGGTATTTCCGGCAGCAAACGTTCGGCGTGTGGTTTCAGCCATTCTGCCTCCCGACGCTCAGCCTTCAGTTCCTGCTCTCTGGCGGCAACCACCCCACAGCTCTGTAGAGCATCCACTGCGTTGGCTGCAGCGTTCATTTTTGCTTCTAACTTTGTTGTTCCGATGCCAGAATAAACGTCATCAAACACCGTGAGACTAAAAATGAAAATACAAACCCAATGTCTCGTTAAGCACTACTGCTACCTTAACCACAAGTGACGTGCTTTAAAACAATAGGCAGAGCAGGAAGTTGCAATTTTCTGACAAACAGCTGCAAATTTTTGACCGAGGAGAATATGCGCATTCAAAATCTCAATTTTGCCTCTAAATTTCCCCAATATGGATTTTTAGCCCAAAATTGATAAAAATTTTCCAACCAGAAGACAATTTTCCAACAGCTAAACTTATAGCAGAAGGGGGCCAGCTGCCACGATGGCCAGTGACTGTAACGACTACAATTACTACAATTATCACAACTACAACTACAACTGTTACAACTGTACAGATGAACAGGAAAGAACCCTAAAACTTTCAGATTGTTGAAGATTAAAACTATCAAACCTTTGGATTATCAAGCTGCCCCCAATCAAGCATCGATGTAATCCCAGTCCTGACAGAATATATCGCAGCCACCTTTCACCTAGCTATATGGCCACTGCACTGCGCAATTCCAACTCTAATCCAAACCATAAACTTTACGCTTCTGAGCTGAAGATTGGAAGTGCATACTGGTTACTCAAGGCCTCGCAAACGTTGGCACCAATTTTAGTTTTTTTTCTGCATCTTCCTGTTTTGGAGTTATGAGCCCGTACAGTGCATGGGACAAATAAAAAGATGGACCATAAGAGCCATAATGAGGATTATTAGGACAACAACATATTCACTCTGTTAGCCTCTGATATAGTTTATTTAATGTAATTACTGGTTTCCCTCACTTTTACTGACAAAAATCTCCAGCAAGTTTCCAAGACATTCCAGGACCGTCCAGACATTTTCCCAGAACCTTCATGAGGCCTGCGAAAGTTTAATTATAAAGACAAACGACAGTTCTTACTGCACGTACACAGTGTACTCCCATGCACAAAGTTCTTAATAAGCAAAAACTGTCAGGAAATTGTTCAGTTACGCTTACTAACACAATATGGCAGTAAAAGTGGCACCATAGTTTGAAACATACCTCATCAATGTATTTCGGTAAGTAAGCGCTGCAGCGTGCTACACCTGTTCATCGCAAAACCCCAACAATTAATCAACTATCCAAGATTTTCATTTTCCAGGATGTTCCAGGACCAGAAAAACCATGGGAAAAAATTCCAGACTTTCCAGCAGTTATGAATTAAGAGGCTAGACAACTCCTAATGATTCTACATACCTTGCTGAGTAAAAAATCGAGCCATCGAGAACTGGACCTTCAACAATCTTCACCTCGGGAAAATATTCTGTGATAAGCATCAGAGGATTGTGAGTAGGCTGGAGTTGGATCATCGCTTCCCTCTCCAGTCGGGCTTTATAATGCTGCCAGATGCGATCGTCCCCTTCATATATCGGCATCCCATCTGTACAAATGTATACGATGCATTATATGCACACTCCGGTTTTAGTTTAACTACAAAAATATGTCAGCTCACTGCCAACATACCGTCTACAGCTGCGTAATCCTAACCTTCATCATGACCTGGGATCTTCTGCATGGAAAATTGGCACAGCGGCACTCCAGTTACTAGTGTTTGTACGATTATCGAAATCTGTACAGAAAGTGCAGTTTTTTTAGTAAAATCAAACCAAACTGACACCAATGTTTAAAGTTTCTCTATTACTCATGCCCTGGGAAAAGTTAACAGCAGTTTTGGGTTTTCTGCACATTTTCGTTTTCAAGAGAAAAGCCATGCAAAACAGAAAAATAGACAGAGAAAACCCACATGACATGACAAAGCTCGAGCACATTGAGCCCCGATTGGTTAATGGTTATGGGCCTGCTGATACAGTGCTTGATACAAGCAGTTGCAAGCCTGACTTTTTCCTCATAACTTTGACTTATAGATTTTGGCTTTCAAAGTCAATTTGCCAGTAAATATTCTAAAAATTAAAATAAGCATGCAGTCTAGTTGCTCTAGAGTCAAAATCATCAATGTCAATGCAGTTGCATTGAATCATACAGCAAAGTTTGAAGCTTTCCAGACATTCTGTGGCGTGAGGCAGAATATGTCAAATAATTTGTTATATTCGGTCAACAGACGGTCAGCCATCAAAATAGCAACATTTGCTTACTTTCAGAAATTCCGAATTCCAGGTTATACAGCTTGCGGAGAGCATCACGTGCTGCTCGGGCCTTTGCCATTTTCTTGCTGCTACCCACAGCACGAAACGTTTCACCTTCGATCGTCACGGCAACAGCAAACATAGGATGCAGCGGGTCATCCGATTTCGCCAGCAGCTGGTACCTGACATTTTACCAGCAAATATTACAGCTAGTGAAAAAAAAAATTTTTAATCAATCAATCATCAAATCAATCAAAACACCTTTATATAGCTCCATATGTTGCAAAAGAATCGGAGGCTCATAATCGCAGAGACAGAGACAAAGCTGATTGTTTACTAGCCCTCTACTATAGGCAGTACCAAAAAATTCAGTTCTTAAACTACAGTTCTTATATAGTGGGAAATTTTGTGGAAAGTTATATGACACTGAGTTACAGATAGATTAAGCATCTATGCTGAAATCTTTCACTGGCAGCATTAGCACTTATTTAGTTAACAGTTAACTTTGCATGAGTTAACAATTAATTAGCCACTAATTGTGATTCAAAACTAATATTGGTAATTAACGTGACTGAGAAAATGCAGGTTTCTGTTTAATAATAGTATCAACAACAACAACAACAACAGTTTTTTTAGTAGTAGTCATTATTATTATAGATGCATCATCAGATACCTGGCCTCAATCTCCATCTCGCCAATAATCGTCAGCGGGTTTTTCCCGATGAGCTGCGAAAGTATATTGTCATCACCAAAATCCTGCAGTTCCTCAGGAAAATCATCATCACAGTTGTCAGCGATTGGCTCATTGGTGGATTTCACCCGCTCCGTTGCTCTGCCCATATCAACATCTGAAACTTCTTCTTTGGACCTGGAAAAATCGTAGAAAAGTTTGGACTTCATCTTGGATGGAATGATGACATCGTAAGAGAAATCATCAGCTGAGCTCGGATAAGAAGGAAATGTAGGAAAAGGTGGAGCTTCTGTAAGAGAGTCAATCACTCCCAGGTAGATTAGAGCATACTCAGCCGCCATTACTTTGGCTTTCTTCTTTGACTGTGAGATGCCTTGAAATTTCTACACAGGTCAACAAAAACGTCCAACATTGTAAAAAGATGAATTAAAGGCTTTGGGATCTGACTACATATCTGTCTGCATTTGAACAAGCATGACAAAACTGTAACAGTTTCAGATAATTGCAAAGCAAAATGTAAGTAAGTTTATCTCACGTTTTGTGGTTTTTTCTTACTTCTCAAGTGCTTTATCATGTTTACGCCACAGACTGGACTACAACCTGTCTGTAAAGAGCCAGACTACGTGCAACACTGTTCTCTTACCATTCCTAGAAAACATGAGCCAACGTTAACAAGTCCATTGGCCTCCACTGAAATGTCATCAGCAGTAGCAGCAGTGTAATATATAAAAAGCAAACAGCTCATTACCACAGAAATGCTAAATCATTTCAACTTGTTATTTAATAAATCTCATAAAATTGCAACATATATTTTAACTTCTAGCATGGTATTCTTATGTTCTTAATCCAGCCATTGGCATAATAAAGATAATACTATTGTAGTCATTCATGTTTATTGCTTACTTGTCCATCAAGTTCTACCTCCATCACATAGGTAGGACTGTCTGGCGGCCCAATGATAGCAGCTGTGTGGAACCAGACGCTTGGTCTAATCTGCAGCAACTGCCTGAGTCTCATCTTTGACTTGCGCAGTCGAGGAACGTAGACATCACTATCACTATCGGCATCATCTTGATCAACGGCACTGTCCATATCTCTACTGTACTGCAAAAACATTTCCTAAATTAAATTAAAAAGCAGTCAGGTCAAGGCTTCTGTTGCAAAAGTTCCCCCACCCATGACTCTAACACTAGACTACTTCTTCTTGTATCTGATATGACCGAAACGCGTCGATTAACTTCTTGGTTGATCTCACAGTAGAACTCTGTTGAAACATCCAAGTAAAAATCTTCTGTTGTAAATTCCACCATCAAATCAACTGAATTGTGACAACATCTATTGTAGAGTAAGGACAACCGGAAACCAGTGTTGATAGTGCAAAAGTTAAAGCTTTCTACGAGTTTCTGTAATAAACCGAAATAGTGCTTCCTTTACACTAGACTATAGAAAAAAATTCACAAAAACGCTACTGACACTGTCTCTCAGTAAACAGCTGACTGGCACTGTTAACTTTACGTAAGATATATGTCATTATGTTGGGAGTTGTAAATGCCCAGTAACCGTGATCTTTAACCTCTAAAACTAATAATGATTTCACCGTTTATTACGCCTAGCTGATGGGGAGCTGCTCGCAGCCTCACCAAGAGCCCCACCCCCAGACATAATTTGGCTGTTTGAACCACGGCGCAAATCTTGTTTGCCGTGATAATTTTCTTCCAGATATGACTACTTTTTAGATAATGTACATTAAGCTGTCACCACGCAATACATACGTGCCAAACCACTTTACTTAGTTTCAATTTGCACCCAGCTTTTTTTAAAGACAACTACATCAAATAGTGTTTATGTTTACTTTCCAGCAACCGTAGAATATTTAACAACGATCATGAAAATGGAGCTGTGCGGCTGAATAACAATTTATCACTCGAGTACTCAGCGAGTTGCTTAACGAGTACCCGAGTACTTGTTTAATAATAAGCAACTAAATAAACTTATTATATACCTCTAATACAACATTGGAGGTTTAGTAACCCAGCAATATTACAATACTACACGGCATTTAATCATTTAATGTGCAGCTACAATTCTAGCTACGGACCTTTTAGAGTGAAAAATTTTGTTAGTTGCGAGTTGCAACATATTATCAACAATGCAATCCGAATTTATTGCGACTACTCTTCAGTTGATGGCCATACCATAAGGTCCATGTTGTAGCATATTTTTATTGTTTATTATTTTGTAACTTAGACTATAGTTAACGCTTGCTGTCAGACACAAATTGCACTTCAAATATGTCTATTTGAAGAAACGAACAAATGCAAGAAAAACATTTTAAACCAGTTTAGTATCTAATCAATGACAGTGAACCAGACCTGGTAACTATCAGTTTTTATACCAACTTAACAGAAATTAATGAGACACAAATAGTTAGGCAAGTCTTTTTCTCACCCCAGTCTTGAAGAGATATTAACACGTCTACTTCTTCTGGATAAATGGATGACTTCAGACGCATGTTGGGATGTTAAGGCAACTACTGCATACTCCTTTACTGATGTGGCTTGTGATCACAATTGTAATGACAAATACAAGTATTTTTCATTAGTTTCTGAAAATTTCTGTGACGACTATCATGTGATTTATCACTAATTACTGCATCTCTTCAATGTATCATTACAAATGCTAGCCAATAACTCCACAAAACAATATTTTACCAAATAATTGTTGTGATTACTAATATACAACAGGTAAAATGGTAAATAATATGACTGCAATAGTCACAACGGTCATGGTAGTAATTTGCAGCATTACTCGTTTTAAGGCATCCAACCCGGTTTAAACATTAAAGCAAGTAAAGAAAAAACAACAACTAAATGACATGCACACATCTAATTACCCAACATTTTATCACAAAGTTAGGATTTTCACATAAAACGTGTATAATGTGTCTGTGATACCAAATATGTATAGTCTGTCAACAAAAATGGCAAAAAAAGTTGAATCTTCCCTAAATTTCACCACAAAGACTGCAAATAGCAAGATTTTCATCGGTTTCATCAGTAATCAGTGCAAAAACACAGGTACTAATTACCCAAATTTGGAACCAGGTAATGAATTCTAGAACCGGGTTTGGGCAGCTGGTACAAATCATTAGTTCACAGTACCATCGTCACGACACAGAGTTCAGTCAGTTCAGCTGATGAATGTAGCACAAAATGCTGGTTGACTGCCAACCCTTGAACCAAGCCAAGCAGCTTGAGACACAGATCCACCTAAACTGGCATCTATTCTAGATCGTAGCAAGCTAACGAAAAGCTGATACTCGTTTCACCATCCCACAGAGGGCATAAGGCTGAGTTGACCTGGGTGGCTGGTTACATATCAGGATGGTACCTACTGCAGACAGTCACCCATCCAGGTACTAAACAGCAGCATAGTGTTACCGCTATGCCATGCCATCACACTAAAAATATTCGGCAAAATTTAACACACAACATCAAGATTTCATCACGTCAATTAACTGAGGCAATTCTGAAAGATCGTTCACCACACAACCCTTATCAACATCTTTCAAATCGTCATCGGCATAGCGGCGGGTTGGATCGAATAGAAAAGATTTCATCCCAATCGTACGTGGAGCAAAGTAATCTGGAATAAGCTCGTCACCGACGTGGCCTGCATCAGTGGGATCAACACCCCCAGCCGCCCGCAGTGCTTGCTTGTACATCCTCGGGTCCGGCTTTTCAAGCCCACTTCCCGCTGAATATTCAAAGAAATCGAAATAAGAATACAGTTCGAGTTGCTTTAGCGTTGGGATCATCAAGTCACTGCAGTTTGACACAAGGCCGAGGATCATCCCACGACGTTTGAAGCTTTCCAGACATTCAACGGCATGCGGTAAAGTTTCTCGAATAGTCGAAGAGTCTGCAGCAAAATGCTTTATCAGTGCAACAGACATCGGTACCAGACTATCAGCACTGCCGTGGTAACCAGCGGCTGTGAAAAGACGATAGTGAAAGTCCAGCCACCATTCACGCTCGCTCATGCCATGGTGCTTTCCATACGCTGGATGATCTTGCCTCTGCATAAACAAAACATTCATCTGTTTATCAGTCTGTCTGAAATCATTATCAACTCGAGTGCCACTGACATACAAACATAAAACAATGCACATTCCGAAAAAGATCTGCACTATATTTGGAAGATGATGATCAAGGTGTCAATTACCAGAACCATTGCGGCATGGAAAAAATTGCTCCCCAATTCTGCGCTGGTACCGTGCATGTAGTCTTTAGTAGAAGTTTACTACAGGTCTGAAAAAACATTAAAATCTCAAAGGTCAATTTTGACGATAGTCGCCCTTTATTTTCATCATGTCAGAAAATTTTCTTCTAAATGTAAACAATTTAAGCACCTCTCACTTTCCTCTTCCCCTCCTTTTTTATCTTTTCCTATTAAGATGTCTTTTACGCAGATGTTTCTGTCAAATCCAGCTAGAGGCTCAACAGAGTGCTGTAAGCTCCTTCAATGGGGGTCTAGGGCAAAGCTGCAGATTTTGCAGCGTTATGAATCCAAAAAATGCATGTTATCAAACCAAAAAAAATCATAAAATTTAGGTCCTAGAATAACGTAGATTGCACCAAATCCCATTAAAAGACTCAGAATCCCTTTAATTTTTCCATACAGCATTTTTTCCCGCAAATTTATGTAACGTTGATGCCCATGCACATGCGAATGTATACCTTCTGTTGCCAGGTTTTCTGATAGACGCTTTGAATATCGGCTTCGGGTATGTCAATTCCGAATGACTTGGCCACTTTGGCATACTGCTGTGACGTTGATCCCTGAACCTTGATCAGCGTGTTGAACAAATCAAATGTCAGTACTTTCAGCCGATACATTTGCAGCTGAAAGAATACAACGTGTAACTACAGAACTAAAAACATTTCATCTGCACAAAAAAAATCAGCCGGAAACAGAAAAAATAACCAATGGCAAAGCTGAGAAACAATGACTTATGTTAGAAACCTAACTGTACTTAACCAGTAGGGATGCGCGAAGCAGCTAATTTGCTAAACAATTAACAGAAACGGTTTTCACTCAAATTAAATCAGTCTATTAACTGACGACTTTTTCAGTACCTATTCTATTAGTCCAAAATGACAGTATAAGTAACACAAATAGGAAAACATGATACACAAAGTGTAGCACATACCACTTGAGCAAATATTTGCAAGTGAAATATGACAGTAATTCTTAGGGGCGTCTATTCCCCCTAAGTCCTTGGAGCAAGTTTCCTCCCAAACTTAAGGTGAGGTGCCGCAGGCGCCGAGAACGAGGCGCCGTAGGCGTCAAGGGGATGGGAAATGAGAAGGGGGTATTTCCTTCCCCAGTGGGGTATCCCCCTCCCCAGCCGACTAGGCGGTCTGGGGGAGCGTCGTAAGCTCAAAAAAATTTGGTGCATTTTAAACGTTACAGAACACTTCTGGTCGCAAGATATCGTAAATCATGAGAACAGTATATTACAAGCTGAAATGCAGTAGGCCTATGACCTATGCCATAAAAACTGGACAGCAAACTTGAGCATTGGCTATAGCAAGGAAGAACTAACATTCGTGAATCTCGAGGATCAACCACGTCATTAGCAATCTTATCATCATCATCATCATCATCATCATCGTTAGCTGTAGCAACAGCAGATTGACACTGACAGTGGCAAACAAGACAGACACACATACTAGACTACTAGAAGCCAGTTGTCATTAATATAAACAGCTTGAGAGTCAAATGCATCATGAGGCAACTGTAGATTGTAAATGAATTCTTATACCGGTAACTTGAGTATTGATCAGTTCACACAAAAAGACAAAAACACAACTGAGTTAACATAATTCAAGTCTATTGGCTGACATCCCTACATCACTGACACTGGCGTGTTACTGACAGTTTCACACTCAATACTTGTCTTTTACCATTCAGACACTCTTGCAACAAGATGCTATTGGTCTCAAGTAAGTTTGTTTATCGTTTCTGATATTGTGATCAGTTGCAGCTGGTTGCAAAAAAATTGTCACAATGCTGCCCTTTTACTCCAAAGTCTAAAATAACTGTTCTGAGCCTTTAAGTTACCAAAAACTCCCAACCTTTGTGACATTTTGCAATTAGAATTATGGGTAATTAATCCAAATAGTGAATGAAACATTTTCTGGTGTTGTTTTGCATGTGTAAGGAAAATGATTTGGGGGAAAGTAAGGGGAAAAGTTGAATATTATAATTTTGCTTTTCTGATTTATTGCATATACATGCAATATCCATATCAAAAATGCAGAATTATAATATTTAACTCCCCCTAATTTCCCAAAGGTTTTTGCAAATTTAAGAAAAAAATTTGAATGTCATTTGTGCATTTCTATATACTGCATAAATGCTAAATTATAATATTTAACTTCTCTCCCCTTCCCAAGAAAACTTTCCTAGGGCAGAAGAAAATTTTTGTTTGGGAAAATTAGGAGGTGGAAGTTGAATACTATGATTCTGCATTTCTAATATAACATGCAATACATCAGAAATGCAGACATAAAATATTTAACTTCCCCCCTAACTTTCCAAAAAACCTTCCCCCTACTTTTTTCATGGAGCATATGCTCCAATGTTTATATGATGTAGACGCCCCTGGTAATTCTGACACAATTTATGAACTATATACAAGTTACTAAACTAAAAATGACTGAACTACTTCTCCTATTCACGAAGAACCAAGCCAAATGCAGGACTTTTTTCAGCACTTACATCCAATTTCGATATTTTTCAATGCAAATTCGCCAACTGTTCAACAAATTCTGCCACAGAGTATGTATGTGAAAACTAGAAATTCAAAACTACTCAAAAATGGTCATCTGTCACTGACAGTAACACAGTAAGCCACAACTGAAAAAATCACCACATCATGTCATAATCAGTTTCCATTAACTTCAGCAAACACACACTGTGCAATACATTTACAGAAATGACAAGTAAAATGCTTGGGAAAACTCAGAAATAAATCACACTTGCAGAAAATGAAAAGAAAATAATAAAAAGATGCATATTATTAACAAATAACAAACTTGTGAGATTATACTGTGGCCCATGTAATATCCAGATCTCTCAGAGATCTTAAAGCAAGTAAATATATAACAAAAGTAAATAAACAAACAAATGCAAACAAATGGGAAAAAATCAACAAATACTAAACAAATAACACTGCAGTCAGCAAATGTGTCTAAAATGAAACTCGTAGTACAAAACCCATTTGTTTGGCTGAGAGCACTCTGGAGATCTTCTCTAGGT
>Ga0056128_1008595_pt1 | contig 12860 bp, 5 predicted proteins | sample WorMetLIZISLAND2_FD_71113 | JGI IMG/M metagenome (GOLD analysis project Ga0056128, IMG submission 71113) | Marine gutless worms symbiont microbial communities from Max Planck institute for Marine Microbiology, Germany - Olavius geniculatus... ...
CTGTAATTGCAGTACAGCTAGAACTAAAGAAAGAGATAAAATTTTATTCAATTTCAATTCAACCGTGTAGTCATAAGACCACGTATCACTAGACTAAGTAAGTAAACTACCACCACTGCCTATTAATTCGTTTGTGTGGCTTTAAAAGCCCTTGTCGACGTTCTGGGTAGAATTTTCAAATTATGATGAACGTTATTAAAAAAAATAGAAAAAGGTTCGGAAAATTTTTTAAAAAACGTTAAAAACGTAAAAAACGTTTTTTTTACATCTATGCGGTAGCCTACAACTACAAGACTGACGGGGCTTTTATTGATATAAACCTGGTCGGCACAGCTTGCGCCTATAGTGAAAAATGGGGGGTTGTTGAAGATGTAGATCACAATTCCTCCTCCCCTTTCATTGGGCAACGAGAAGGGGAGAAGAGAACGCGGAAGGAAAAAAAACAAAGCATATAGTAAAAGCTGGGAGTAGGGGGGAAAGAGGAAGGAAAAATGGCGGATTGATCGACGGGGGAAGGCGGGAATAGTAGTTAAGAAGCCCGAACATGGGGTGAGGGTGAGGGGTTGCGCCCCACTTCGAATGATTCCAGATTTGGGGTGATAGAAGCCACTGAATAATAACTATACTTACAACTGAGTCGCAGACAGCTAGCTAGGCACTGCAGCGAGTGAGGTTCTAGCAGACAAAATAGAATACCAAAGCGGCTTACTCACTGCTCGGTTGTCACGCTTAGACTGCTCGCAGTAGGCCTAGCACCAAGCAGCCATAGGCTATAGCTAGGCTGCAGTGCTAACCAGCTTGTGCACTGCATAGGTTAGTCTAGGCTAAGTGGCGTAACCAGAAAGTGAATTTGGAGGAGGACCGGCTCCCTTACTTTTCCAGCTTCCATTTCTTTCTCCTCCACTTTTCTCCCGTTTTCATCTATCATCGCCATTTGTGTCACAGGATGGCTATTTTGTGCTGATGCGCCGTTAAAAAAACAACACGTACATTCACTCTCTCACGTACGTTACTCGACCATTTTCCTCCCCTTTCTTTTCACCCCTCCCTTTTTTCTCTTCTCCCCTTTTCTCCCTTTCCTTAAAAGTACGATCTCTAAAATCTATGGGGTTTGGACTATGGCGTGCGATATGAGCTTCCCAATGAGGTCTGTCTGGGGCAGAGCCGCGGAATGGTCGCAATATCAGTTCATCACTAGCCGTTACGACTCAGTCCTCATCAACCGTCTTCGAATTGGTCATATAAAACTTACAAACTCTTATCTCATAAAGACGGAGAGTCAACCGGTATGTGAAGCTTGCCATTCTCCGCACACAGTCAAGCACATTTTGGTAGACTGCGTTACACAGTGCACCACGTCAGAGATATTTTGGAGTGGACACACTCAAGGACATTTTTGAAAATGCTGCATCTTGCAACATCGTCGTTAGCTTATGTTAAAGATATCAACTATTTTACAATCGTAGGCCTATATAATGTTGTTTTTATAATAGCTTAATAGCCTTAATTTTAACATATATTTTAACTTTGCTTTTAATACATGTATTAAATGCTTTTAATTAATTTTAACCGTGTATTAAATACTGTATGGCACCGAATGAGTAGTAGCTTACGGGCTACGAGGTGAAGGCCTAGTGTGGCTGATTGGGGCGGTGGTATGTCTGCTTGCTGCAAACCGCGGGTCCAATTGTTCGTTCGCGCGGGCAATGGATGACCGCATAGTGCGCTGCGGTATCATTAGCTCATGCCAATCAGCTGCCACTTCCAAAATTGTAAAGCGCTTCTGGTCTTGAAGAAGCATGTAAGAAGCGCTGTAGCAAGTACGTGGACTTTACCTTTACCTTTACCTTTGTGCAGATCACTTCTACACTCCCTGGTGCAGATGCACTGTTTGCCGTTACGTTACTTATTTTCAATTCCAACCATCGTGTGTTTACATCCGTTAGAGTTTTCGTGTTTTTTTTTTCAGATTGTTTTCTTTTAGTATTTGCTAGGTTATTAGCATTTTTTGTAAGTACTTATCGTGAGACAGAAAGACAAAATATCTCCATTGTTTTTGCGGGTATTTGTTTGTCATTTTCGCCCATTATGCTTTCAGATCGGGGAAGGTGTACTTTGCGGAATGCAGATTGCGAAATGCGGAATTTCGGTGTATTTTGCGTAATCAAAATTGCAGAAAATATTCTTGTTGTTGAGTTATGTACAACTGTACAATCCTACAGAGCGCTCGACCACCGTGCCCAGAAGCCTCGTATCGTTGTGCCTGGCAGAAAGAGATGGTAGTCTAATTTTTATCATTGTCTTGGCAAGTTTACTTTACCTTGATTTAGTATCAGGCTAATAAGTGACCTGCGTTGTATTTCTACATCGTCATTTTTCTAGATAATGTCTTCTAATGCAAGTATTTCTTATAAAGTTCACATTTATTTCCTAATATGTTTAGGTCTACGAAAACGCCTAATAGGCTTATTATGCGCAAAGTCATTGGAGATAGTGAGCGTTAGCTTTTATCAGACTTTGTCCTAAAGCAATCCTAACTATTTATTCTAAAGAATTAAAATTAAAATTTGACTAGGAACGTTTCTGAAACTAATGTGGCGTAGAAAAAAATTGACATTGACGATGCTGTACACAAATTAAGCCTAATATATAGTCGAAGCTTAGAAATTTAAAGCAGTATTTACCTGAGCTGAGCAAGCGACTCAGTCTTTGCGCATTACCCAATTCGATGACTTGGTCCTCGCGGCGGCGGCAACTTTTTTCGCAGTAGGCCTATTTGAGTTGATTTCTGTAGTCGTCTGTGATCGTGCCTTCATGGCAATTGGTTGGTCAGCTGAAACAACACAGTTGGCTACCTAGTTACCTGAGCAAGCAACCCAGTCTTTGCACCACGTCAGGAGTTGTTTGTGGATTTGGCCTAGCTGCTACTTGAGTTGTCCTTGCATTCTTGTGTGATGTGCTGGCTTACGCTTGTGAGTTGTCGGACTTCAAGGCGTTTCAATTTGCGGAACATTCCGCTAGTGAAATTCCGCAAAATACATCTTTTAGTTTCGAAATTCCACATTCCGCTATCCACATTCCGCAAAGTACACCTTTCCTTCAGATCACAGTTACAGCTGTAGCTGTTAGCTGGTCTCTCTTCAAAACCAGATCGCCATTACCAAGAAGCCAGTGGTTCAAGTTCCAACACTAGGGACAGTAGAAAATCATGACCAAAATGGCGAAAAACATGGCAGCATATTTTTGCGAAATCACAAAAATCAGGGCAAAGACACGGCAGAAAATCAGGAGCTCGAAAACCATTATACGAGGGTCATTTCAAATGTTTCCAGCCTCGACATATTGGGTAACAATATTTTTCACAAGCTGTGCATCAGTGAAATGTACATTCTTTACTAACTCATATGAGTTTGCTGCGAATATGTCGTCGTTAAAATTTAGATAGATACTACTTTACACTGTATCTAAAAAATGTCACCATTTTATGTAAGCATACAAAACAAAGTTTAAATAAGCAATAAAGTACTGTTGTGTATTGACAGGTGAAAGTTCTATGTAGACAATGACTGAAGCTGATAGTAAAGATATGACTGAATGTTCATATGATGACAAACCCAGTACAGGTGTGTTAGGTTTAATGACATCTGACAAGAGACTGGGCAATAGCTGACAGCATTTCTGCATATGTAATTTTTTGAGGAAAGGGAAAGTTTTTTCTCCAGTGATGTGTTTGAGGCTAAGTCCAAAGACATACAAAAAAGCAAGGCCAAGGACTTGGGACCAAGGCCAAGGTCATGGAAAAAACTACAGGCAATCCAAAAACCGCTTCTACCGTGACACATAACTATAAAAAACATTCAGTGTTTGATGCAGTGAAATTGTGTCTATTGTTTAAGCCTGTAAGCAAGGTTTAATAATGATGCAAACAGTTTATGACTAACTTACTAAGTAAATACTATATTATGAGTTTTTAACAAGCTTATGCTAGGTGTCAGTTGCACTGTGAATGTTCACTTTTAAAATGGTTATTATTTAATGCAACTCGTCTAAGACTATGTCCAAGTTAATGGATGAGTTTATGTTTGGTCAAGAAGAAGGATCATCTTTGTTGTAATTAGAGATGTCGAAGCATTAATTTTTTAATGCATTAATTAACGCATTGCTAATGCACCTAGACTCTTTGAGAGGGAGAGTAGGGGGGGAGTTAACCCGAGCCCCGCAATGTTTGGGGGGCTCTGCCTGTAGAATGTAGAAAGTTAGAAACATTTTAAATGTATAATCAGCAATAACTGGCATCGTAGCTAGCATAGAAATTTATTAGCTTGTCGTCAAAATAGTTATTTATTTACAGTACCCGGTAGTGATGGAAAGGCAACTACAGTTTAGTTACTTGAATTCATACGAAGTCAAATAAGTAACTGCAGTTTAACGGAATATTGGAACTTTTACTTCACAGGATTTAGTAAATTAACATAAATTTCTGTATGTGCGTTATTTTTTTAATGTACGTACGCGTTAATTCATTAATGCATTTATGTGTTAATTTGACAGCTCTAATTGTAATGCATTTTTCCTAACCTGACATCTACTAAGAAACGACTCTAATTAACTTTTATGTATCTTATTCAAAAAGTGAACTGAAAACTGATTAGAAAATTTCTAATTCATAAGGATTAAGAAAAAAATGCATATTCATTTGCATTGCAGCTCTCTGTTGTTAATTGGTAATGTTCAGATTAACTTAGGCTTTACTTTGAAAAACAACTCCTGTAGTTAGCTGTTTTGGCTGGGATTTTTCTGTGCAGGTGAAAGTTCGTTTGCGGCGATGATTGAAGCTGATAGTAGTGATATTACTGAATATCCTGCACATTATGATCAGTTCAGTATTGGTATGATCTTTTGCTGTAATCTCTGAAGTCATTTGCTTCTTGTGGGTCCTGAGAGCTACAGAATAGCCAGTATAATTGCATTTTTTTCCAGATTGCTCAAGTTAGATTTCTTCTTAAGATTGTTGTAATTCTGACTGATGAACTTTACTGAAAGAATTAGGCACTCAAATGTAAGATGTGCTTGGTGCATAGGTGAAAGTTCATCTGAGATGAAGTTTGAAGCTGAGCTTCTGCAATATGACCAGCCGGGTATTGGCACATTTCATTCCCTGCATTATTTTTTTCATTTACTTTTTTCCTCGATTATATTTTTTGACAAGCTGTAGGCATCTATGTAGATTGTTGTCAGTCTGTTTGTTGTCCATTCGTCGTTTGTCACAGATGTATTGTGGCTAAGCGTTAGGTCCTAGGTGAAAAATTTTTTGCACAAATAATGAGCTATGTGTGCTAAACCTAGGCATGCAAAATGTTAATGATTTAGTGCAAGAGGACCATTTTTACGCGTGATAGCAGAATGCTTTGCGCATCTTAGCCATGGCCTGGGCATTCATCTGTCCTGGGCATTCATCTGTCTGTCCGTCCGTCACACTGCTGTATTGTGTCAAAATGGTGCAAGCTAGTACAATGAAATCTTTACCTTGGGCTGCTTCAAAGTCTGTAGTTTTTTGTGACAAAATTTTGTGGTCCTGGGTGTAGGGTTCCCTCGAACGAGGGCGTCAAGGAGGGGTACCCCCTAAAAACGTTATTTTGTTTTTATTGGCTTGTATAGGGTGAAAACGGTTGCAGATAGTTATAGACACGCTGTTTACTGGTGACAGGCTTTATAAATTTATCAACATCAATGACCTTGAACGACCTTGAACCCCACAAAAGGGTTTTTTAGTGAATTTTTTGCAGCACACATTTCAACACTGAATTGTGACAAAATGGCTGGAGATAGACCAAGTCAACTTTTGTGCATGAAATTTTCAACATTAAACGTAGATTTTAGCAGTCTAAGTCCTGACCCCCAAGGTTCAAGGAGGTCGGCGCAGGTGGGCGTCAAAGATGGCTACTCCTTTAAAAAGTGGTTATTTTACCGCAGTTATCTCGTGTAGCATGAAAAAGATTGCATATAGGCACAAACATTTTGCTTATCATAACAAGCAGTAGTGACAAGCTTTTTATTGGTGTCAACGTCGACGACCTTGAATGACCTTGAACTTCTGAAGTAACGGTTTTTGGTCATTTTGTTGTGATTTCCGGCTGCAACACACATTTGAAGAGTGAATTGCATTGAAATGGCTGGAGGTGGACCTGGACAACCTGTGTATGACATTTTTAGCATAGAACGTACATTTTTAAGAATCTAAGTTTTGATCTCTTAAATTCGAGGAGTCTTCCACACGGAGGCCTCAAATTTCAGTACTCATTCGAGATGCAGTAATTTCTTATTGCTGTAGGCCTACACTGATTGTCAAAATTGCAGGACCGCTGCTATCGCGCATCACACGTGAGCTTTGCTCCATTACTTGTCAAAATTGGGGTTGAATGGGGCATGGGAAAAATGTGCATTTTTCAACAGAAACTTTGAAAGATAAGGCCATGGTTACTATTAGTTACTAATAGGAAGTAGCATACGTCCTTTCTGATTAGTTGAAAATCATTGACCTTGGATGACCTTGAAGGTCAGTACTGCAGCACGAATTGTGTAGGCTGTAGCGCATCTTCCCTAGTGACAGCTGGGTTTTCTTGTCATTGTAACGTGTAATATCATGGGCTTGGAGCCAGAACGCATTATCTCCCAATTTTGTCAAAAATGAATTATTGACGGCGTTATGTCGAGCACTTTATACTCTATCACAGAAAAATTCCCTGCATCAAAATTCACACCTTTAACCTGCTTTTTATGCGTTTAAAATTTGTTGTTTTTGCACTATCTTGCTTATCGTCAGTTTCAGTTGGAGCCTGAACGCATTATCTAGAGCTAATGCAGCTGATGCATGTGTGTCTGCCTACAGCAGGAGCCTCGCTCGTTGCTGCAGTAACGCATCAGCTCAAGATAGTGCGTTCTGGCACGCAAACACTGGCCGAAAGTGGCTAGAATTTGAACAGGGTAGTTCAGTCTAAATTCAAATAACCAGCTTCATGTAGACAAACATTGACATTATCATTGTATTCAGCAGTGAATTGTTAATAATACGAATGCTTTATCATTTTTGTCGCCTGTCTGGCCGAATTTACAGCATGCTGCAAACTTTGTTTTTCGATTTTCTCGGTTTTAGCTGCACGCAAGATAATGCATTCTGGCTCTGAGCCCATGATATGTTGTGATCTCAATGGGAAGCCTGCTATAGTCCTCTATAGCTGTTGTCAACTAGCTGTGGTCAGGGAGGGTAAAATATGCAATGAACATTTTGCCATGTGCATATGAAGGCCATTCCAAAAGTTTCTGGTCTCAACATATTAAACGATAATATTTTCCACAATCTATACATCAGTGAAACGTACATCCTTTACAAACTCTAATGAATCTGTTGCAGATATGACGTCATTGTAATTTATGATGTCATAGAGCTCCAAAATGAAATGATTTGGGGCACTAGTGCAAACAGCATAGAATTGGGTTTAATGTTGCATGATAATTATTTAGTCTGCAGCAGGATTTGTAAATGTGAGGCTCTGTGGCATCTGATTTTGTGAAAAATCTGACAAATATGCTGATGAATTTCTCATTTGAGTCTGTGAATGTAGGATAGCCTAAATCTGAGCTGATCGCAAATAAGAGTATTTCAGTCAGTTACGATGTCACGTCAGTATTTGATGGTATCAGTCAACCCTTATTATAAATTTGACAATAATGATTTCAGTTGTGTTGCTGAATCACTAACCAAGATTTTACTTTTTACATGGGGTGCCCTGGTGTGGTGTCCGCTATCCATGATGAATGACTTAAAGTGCAAGTTGCATCAGTTTACGTAACTGTTATAAAGCGTTAATTGGCTTAATCAAATGCTAATCTGTCAATATTTATAATAATAATAATAATCTAATAATAATCTGACTTGTAAAATTATCACGGGTTGACTGATACCATCAAATACTGACGTGATTTATTAATCTTCCTGTTGCTAGTGTTACCTTTTTACTGTAAAATAAAGTTTAAAGTGGATAAATGTGACGAAAGTGTGACGTCACAAACAACTATTAGCGTCAATGTAGCATTTGACAGAATTTGAATGCTAGCAGCATCGATGGAGCATGGTACTAGGCGAAAAGACTTCGCTTGCATTTCGAGAAGTCGCTGTCATACCGGAACTAGGCCGACTGTATGCCCTTTCCGTTGCACCAATTGCCGACAGATTCGGACTTTTGCTTCCGAAATGCAAGCGAGTTACCCTCTCCGAGTGCGCGCTGCATCGACACTACGACCACCTCATGGCGTTTAAACCTCTTTGCATGCTGAAATACACGCTATAAACAAAGCGTTGTTCATGACGTCACAATTCCATTCGCACAACATTATTTTTATTGAAATTAATGTAAAGTGATGTTTTTATTTCAAATGATCAGTGTATTGTTAATTACTATTACATTCAACACATATTTAGCCAATATTGTTTTTACGTGCGACTTGGGCTGTTTGCGTTGATGCTGTGAATCATTTCTAGCTAATGCTCTGTGACGTCATAAATTACAATGATGTCATATCCACTAGAAGGTCATTAGTGTTTGTAAAGGATGTACTTTTCATTGATGTATAGACTGTGGAAAATATTATATGTCGAGGCCGGAAACTTTTGGGATGATCCTCGTACATAGTGAGATTAAGCTAACATCAGTTATTAATATTTGGAATGTATGGTTTGACCACACTTTCTGTCACTTCTTTAAAACTCACTGCTTCCAGCAGGCCTACTGCTCCCCCTAGTGGCTCAGCCAAGTGCCTCAGATTCAGCCACTGGCTGACATTGTGCACTCTACTGTTGCACTTACTTACTTACTTACTTATGGTCATGGGCTGGGTTAAGTTCAACTATATTAGGCCTTAGCTTGATAACTATCAAAAATTTGTGTTGAAATTGCAGATAGTTGATACCGACATTGTTGCAGATTATGCTCAGTAACCAATCGTAGAGCAGCACTCGTGTCTAATAATTATTTACTCAAGACTTTGCTAAGAATTGATCGCTGAAATATTGCATGTGAAGTGAATGTGTATCGAGCATATTTTCAGTGTAATTTCTATGGGCTTTGTAGTCATATCGATTACATGTTTCAGCACAGGAAACAAAGCGCATATTTTAGTTAACTTTAATTTCTTCACATGTTCTAAAGTTATAGTGGGGTTATCACTGCTCCATACAGGAAGTAAATGGGGTGCTCATCTCCCTCGAGGCCACTGAGCCTATAAGTGGTTAGACCAATAAGTCCGTGATGCGTGGCCAGCTGGTGGGATGCAGACATATGCCAACTTTTAAGCATGGCCAGTAACAAGCTGTACTGCTTTACTTTAGTAAGCAACTTTTGTTGTCAACTGTTTTGGCTGGAATTTTTCTGTGCAGGTGAAAGTTCATTTGAGGTGAAGACTGAAGCTGATAGTAATGATATCACTGAATATTCTGCACATTATGATCAGTCCAGTGTTGGTATGATCTTTTGCTGTATTCTCTGCAGTCATTTGTCCCATGTGGGTCCTGAGAGCTGCAGAATAGACCAACCAGTATAATTCCTTTTTTTGCGGAGGAGAGCAGTTTATAAAACTGATTTTACAGCATTATTACTGCCATGATTTTGTCTGAAATGAAGTTTCTATATGTTTTGGTGCTCCATAGAAGTTGTGTGAAACAGAAAAGTTATCACTATTAATGCATGTGTGTATAATGTTTTCCCAAGTTTCCCAATGCTTTGCCATAATTTGCCATAATTTTTTGGAAGTATGTTTATGTCTTTTCTTAATCACATTTTCCTCATTGCTACATATGATTGCTTCATAAGATTGTTGTAATTTCGACTGATGAACTTAGCACAAAAAAATTCGGCACTCATTGTGAGATGTGCTTGGTTTGTAGGTGAAAGTTCATTTGAGGTGAATAGTGAAGCTGATATTAATGATATCACTGAGCATCAACATGATGACCAGCGAAGACCATATTTGTGTACAGTGTGTGACAAAGGGTTTAAATGGAAAGATAGTTTCAATCGCCACAAGAAAATACATACTGGAGCACTATTGTTTTCATGTACTCAGTGTGAGAAACATTTTGCCAATGAGTATTACTTGAGGCGTCATATGAATGTTCACAGCAGTAAACACAAGTGCACCGAATGTGGAAAGTGTTTTGATACCAATCAGAAGTTGACAATACACAGGCGAAGTCATTCCGGAGAGAAACCCTATGAATGCACTGTTTGTGGCAAACGATTTAGTATGCCAAGTAACCTTGCTGTTCATAGCAGAATTCACAGTGGAAAGAAACCGTACAAATGCCTTCAGTGTGACAAGGCATTTACTCAGTCTGGAAGTCTAACCGATCATATGAGAGTCCACACAGGAGACAAACTGTACAAATGTCACGAGTGCGACAAGGTGTTTAGTCGGTCTACCCATCTTAACACTCATCTGAGAGTCCACACCGGAGACAAACCATTCAAATGTACCGAGTGTGACAAGTCATTTAGCCGGTCTGACTGTTTAAGCCTTCACATGAGAGTCCACACTAGAGATAAACCATATACATGTCCCATATGTGACAAGGCATTTACCCAGTCTTCCGGTCTAAACACTCACATGAGAATCCACACAGGAAGTAAGCCATACAAGTGTTTTCTCTGTGACAGAAGTTTCAACACGCCATCCGACTTGCAGAAACATGGGCATATCCATAGCATACACAGCAACAGAAGCTTTCGTGACTCATCACTGCCAGAAGATGTTTAAAAATAACAGTAAACCAAAGCATGTGAACACTGTTCAGACAGACACACTAACTCAAGTCACATCTGCTATAGCTTTTACCGTAATCAGCGTGTAGGCATATGGTACACACTAACTTTTTAGAACGGTTATATGTGGCTGAGGTTGTAAAAGTCTTTAGGTGTAAGGCACTTCAAGAGATTTGGGATATGACGATGTTCTGGCCGGACAAGATTGAGACAGAGAACAAACAATCTGTGGACAATTGCTTGTTGGACAGAGTTGCACAACTGTTGACTTGAGACTTGATACTGACATTTTATGTATTAATGGATTGTGACATGCTGCTTCGGTTTTACCAACATTATGCAACATTTCTCTTCTGTCACTTACACCCATACTTTCTGTTTTGCTTCTGTCTGAGACCTTTTTCAGTATTGTATGATGATGATGATGATGAAGTGTACTGTGTATAACGACAGTTGCTACATGTTTTGTTTTTGAGCAGTGGAAGTTCTTAGTCTGGAGAACCTTTAGACATTGACAACTCTTTGGCATTGTTTGTTCAATGTATTTTCTATTTGTTTGTGTGTTAGATTTTTTTGTGCTTTTTTATTAATTTGTTATGTGAGGAGAATGCTTCTGAGCAGCCTTTTTCGGAACATGCCCAAACTACGGTAACTTAGGCAGATGGCGGGGGAGATGAACAAAATGAGTGTAAGTATGTGTTTACAGACTTGATGTTGTGTCATTGTTTTGCTATCAACTGTCTCAGTAGCAGTTCCTTTCTGCTGTAGGTTTCTGTAGTCTCTGCTGAGTGTTTCTTGTGACAACATGTGGATACAAGTGTGCTGAATGTGCAAAGTGTAACAGAATGTGTATTCTTCTTCTGAAGTTGAAATCCAGTGGCTTCAAAACAGTTACAGCTACAGATTTTAAATTTTGTGTGTCTGCACGTTGACAATGACGCTAACAGAATTTTCATTTTATCCAATGTTGCATCTTTTATCACACCCTATGACAATTTCTAGCACACAGTCATTACCACTATGGTGAGGTTCGCCTATGTCTTCTCTGATATCCTGCCAGTGCCACAGTTGTTTTTGCTGTGCTGCTGTTGTTGTTGATATTGTGTATTGGTATAATTATTGTTTGGCAATATAAACTTCATAGAATGACAAATGACTTAAACTTTCATTTACTAGTAATGCCCAAATTACGTTATGCCGACTTTCACCAAAACTTTCCTGCGGGGAAAGTTGCAGATGCATTACGAAAGTCGAGGACACAAACGGTGACAAATCATGAAATCATGACGAAGTCATGGTGAAAGTCGCCGACACAAATCATGGAAGTAGCGGACACAAACCATCTCGACATGTCGAGATGTTTGTGACATAGTCTGTGACAATTTCGCAACAAACTCGTTTGTGTCGCTCTAATGGAATTAAGTTTGTTACAATGCACGGGGAAAGTCTGCGGCAAAGGCACAAACTTTATCGTGTACACAAATCATGAAAGTCGATGACACGATTTGTGTCACGGACTTTCCTGGTTTGTGTTAGGACTAGGGCTGGAAATACCTTAAGTTTTTTTCAAAGAAAAATGTTTCGGTTTTAGGTTTTTTAAGGTTTTATAGGTTTTTCAAAGGTTTTTTGGTTTAGTGTCCAATGAAAACCATACACAAAATTACGACTCAGGAAAAACATGTTATACACCCTATTATGAGTTAACGACAATGACATAATTGGCGTCATAACTCCAAAATCACAATTAAAATATAAATTAAAATCATATATTGTAGTACATTTTACAACAAACAAAAACATCTAGAATTGGACTTCTGACATTTTTTAGGTTTTAAAAAAACTAAAAATCTAGGTTTTTGGACCAATTTTCCAGCCCTGAAGTGCGTTTTGCGCTTTTTATTTATCTGAGAATATCTGAGATGCTGAGTTGTATTCACGTTTCGCACCTGCCCTTTTTGTAAGATTCTCATAAAAATAAAAAGTGTAAAACGCGCCTCTGGTCTGCACTTGGTCGCAAAGTCGGCGTAATGGAATTTGGGCTTCACA
>Ga0056128_1008598_pt1 | contig 12860 bp, 6 predicted proteins | sample WorMetLIZISLAND2_FD_71113 | JGI IMG/M metagenome (GOLD analysis project Ga0056128, IMG submission 71113) | Marine gutless worms symbiont microbial communities from Max Planck institute for Marine Microbiology, Germany - Olavius geniculatus... ...
CATTCGATGACATATAGTCTCATTAATAAGTGTGCCAAAAATTATTATAATCGGACATTCATTGTTCCAGTTATTGCAAAAAATGTAGTCACATGCTTTTTTTGAGACACAGTGTAGTAGGCATGTGTCCATCTGCAGCGGTTTGGCCGGAATTCTGAATGAAGTGTTTAAAGATATAGGTGGCCGTATCTCGAAAACGGTGATAGATACGGCCTAAGTTACTATTAATCACTGATAGAAAGTGGCGTACGTCCTAACAGATTAAATGAAAATCATAACCTTAGATGACCTTGAAGGCCGTTATGCGCTATTGCGGCTAAGCGGTGCGAAAAAGGGTCTAAGTTGCTATTGATCATTAATAAAAAGTAGCATATTGACTTTCAAATGACATGAAAATTATTCACCTTGAATGACATTGAAGGTCAGTACTGCAACAGGAACTGTATTGGCTGTAGCGTGTCTTCCGAGCAAGGCGTTTTATTGTGAGAAATATTTGCAAAACCTGCGTCCGATATTTTTCTCGTTTATTTACTCTGTAGCTATTTATCTCACCTAGCGAGATGACCACGTGAAACAGTAGCTATTTATATTGCTTGGTGAAATGACTACGTGCGATGTCTTTTATACTAGCGTTCACTATAGCTTTCAAGACAGCGTTTCGTTGACATAGCGTGCATGAAACTGTCTCACCTCTGACATATCGCTTTCTCTCCGTGACTAGAATTCGGACACTGGGCTTCGGACGTAGGCGGTACGGTTGGCTTTTCCTAGCGATAGCTGGGCTTTTTGTAGCAAATAGCAAACTTATTAGCAATCACAGATGCGAAAATGCAAGCTTAAAAGCGAACGAAAATATATATTAATGTACTTTTAAAATAAAAGATTAACGAATCATAAGAATAATCCTTAATTAAAGTCGTCATTAAGGCTTGTTTTAATCCTGCAAAAATATGTCGCAAAAAATCAGATTAGCCAGATGCGCAATGACAGCGGAGGACTGGGTTTGTATCATTAAAGACGTGAATCTATTACTCGTATGTTCATACTGGGCGATTTCTACTGAGAACATAAGCACGTTACGAAGCTCGTCAGTCGTGTTAAGCGACAGAAAGAAAACGTGTCAAGTAGGCCTATAGTGAACGACGTTAAGGAAATGACATTTATCCGGCAACCTTTGAAATTCCTAATGCATAGTTTTCATGTTATCGTTTTTGTTATGTGCAATCTACATAACTGATTGCAGTGTTTTGACTGCTTTTGCTTTCCGTGATACACTGTATTAATTACTCGCGTTGTTATTGTGTAATTGCACAGTATCACTTCAACAACATTTCAATAATTACTGTCTATCTATTTACACCATAACAACTTCTAATCTCTGTTACGCATATTAACGAAACACCCAGCATATGTCGCTTTAGGAATATAACTTTCATCTCTGTCTGCCTGCTTTGCTGTCTGTTCAGAAAATTCACAAAACCCACGGTTAGATTACATTTACAGACGGTCTTTGATAATATTAATATGTGCGCAGGCTACATGCACGTTTGGGTCAAATAAGTCAAACGTATTCGTCCCAGATCACGAAATAGAAAGAGTTAAAGTTGGTCAACGGAAGAACGAAGTATAGGATAAAGAGAAAAAAAGGTCCAAGAAGTAAACTTGAAATCCTGCAGTTGCAGACGCGAAATGAGTCAATGCTGCCTTTGCTCAGCATGTAGTTTCGGTGGGTTCAGGGTTTCATAAGATCGGAGCAAGAAGACGGCGGTTTGCCGAACAGGCCTCTGACGACGAAGCGAGTCGCGGCTTTGATGCGTCCGACTGTCGACCAGAGCGGCGAGCGTGTAGACCGAGCATTGTCGTTGACGCCTGACGCTGAGCCGCAAGCACCGGCAGCACTGGTTGACGACTGGCGGCCCGATGAACCGAGACGACGAGTCATCAGCTGGATCTGTTTGGCCACACCGACTAGCAACTCGTCGACTCGGTGTCCGAGTGTGGCCGAGACCTCCACGTACTTGCAGCGGCGCAGCTGGCACGCGTCGGCCGCCTCTATAACAACATAGCACCTGCCTTCACAGCCTTGCTTTTTTCAGTCCTTTCCCATGTCACTTGGAATACTCAACAATAAGTTTCATTGATCCAAAAAATAATTATTTAGTTTTAATAAAACAGTTGCCTTTCGTTCTTGCAGAACTTGGGCTCAGGTTAGATAACAAGCTTAAGACGTACTCCCCTTTGTTTCCCCAAAACACTATTTAACGTAAAATGACTAAATCGTCGATGTCAAGGCTTTAAAGAGCGACGAATAAGCTAGCTCTTCTTAGAATTAGTTCACAAATAACCTCAGCAGCCACGATTCATCAACGTAATAGAAGAACAAACGTTAACGGTAACATACATCGGCAATGCCGCCCTTTGCAGTAAGTGCATCGCATTTTAGAAATTAGCATTTTACCTTCCGTTGAGACTTGACGCTTGCGCACCAAATCCGACTTGTTAGCGACCAAAATGACCACAACGTCCATAGACCGGCGGCTGCGCAGGTTGGGTCGTTTGACGTCATCGCCACCACGTGATTGCGTGACGTCATCGATGAACGAGTAAGCCCACTGGTAGCTGGATCGGTCAGTCATTGAGTAAATTACGACGTAGGCATCGGCCTGCCTGATGACGTCATTGTCCTGTCACACAGTCAATGACGTACACAAGCGACTAGCTGCTGCTGCTGCTGCTGCTGCAGTGGCCAAAACCTTACGCTAATTACTCGTGGTCTTTTCTAATAACTTAGCCTACATGGCCACAATACATCAACACTATACAGTATACACTATAGACGGACGGATTATTGCTTTGGATAACAAGAACGTGAATCCTGAAACAACTGCAAAGAAAAAACCGAAATAGTCTGAGATCGAGAAAATAATCAAATTGTTAACCGATATCATGAGCACAGACTTGACAAACGATATCATGAGCAGAAAAATGTAGCGAAAATAGGAGATACAAAGCAAATTATCCCAAATGTGTTAGATCGTAACAGCCTTTACTGAAATTTTCAACGATTGCCCAGTAAAACAAGCCACAAGTGGCAAAATATGGACAAGAGAATACAGCGTCTTTTTAATCACAGTGTAAGCGTGCACGTTGAAATTATACCGGCGCCATGTGTGGGCTGACAAATGACGAATATTCGACAAAGATTAGCCGAGTTTCCTGTCCATCAACAGCGACTGTGACAGACCTCACGTCTTCATCGTCTTCGACTGTGACACACAAGTCATTTCACTAGCTGTCACGTATGACACTGCGCTGAGCATAGTCTAAAGCTAATGACACACACATACATCTACACAAGCGCCGACAAGTTAGCCTATAGTGAATGAAACCTGCGAAATGCGAATCATCTTACAAATGAGGAACAGCGTTAATCCCTGCTTACTAAAATTATTGCCACTTTCTTCCATATTTACAAATTCGGTACAAAAGCATCGAGCTAAATACAAAATTTGCTGCAGTGCTAATGTAGTATCAACTTCAACGTCCAGTTATTTTCTGTAGCGTCATCAACTGGCCGTTCTGTGTCCCAGAGGAAAATGTCCCAAAACGTCCATTGCCATTACTGTCAACATTCATCTAGTTTTCAGTACTTGACGTTGACGTTTTTACTACCACGCATAACGCTGCAGCAGATAATTAGATAATTCATCACTTTCCATTTTGTTTCTACTGTTTAGGACAGCTATACAAAGCATGAACATTGCGTCACCATTATCGACGAAATGTATTTTTATACGAGATACAGGCGTACATAAATGTTCGTAACTACCGCTGTCTAGGCTTTATTTCTGGTACGGAATCTGTGTATATACGTCATTTGTGTGACTATATACGAACGCGTTGAATCGTGTTAACAATGTTACAGTCAGATGGACGGACGGACAGACACACGGCCGAGCGTAGGTATAGCAATAGCGAGCTGCGCACGTAGGCCAGCGTGCATGGAGCGCAAGAAAACAGCTTAACGCAGTCTAGATACCATTTAGTAGCAAATTTTGTTTAACAATAGTCGTAGCCATCAAAAAACATTCCAAAACGTTTTTGAAATATGACAACATACTCGTATAGCCTACCTATTACATCGCATGTGCATGATGTGCTTACTTACTTAGTTCATCTCATGAAAAAGATTTATTGCGGAAGTGCGACAGCAATATAAACCATTGCACTGACGATTCAACGAAGGAAAATAAAGTGGTCATAGGCTTCAAAAATAAACAAACATCCAATCTTGTTTGAGTGCATATGCTGCTAAGTCGGACTAGACAGAAACTCAGATATGCCAGCTTAGCAATAAATATTTATCTCAAGGCTACATTTCTACCGATTTATAGAAAGCATCTACGTTTATGTTATAACAGGCACGCCATAAAGCTACTACGATAACGATAATGACCTGCAGATGTGAATGAGGAGGCTGCGTAAGACGTTGTAAAGTGACAGATCAGTTCGGTCTTGCCGACGCCGTGATCGCCGACGACGAGAACTTTGTACTCGGTCTGTGATTCTGCGGGCTGCACGGATCGTCGTCTCCTTGGCGACGCATCGCGGCTTGTCTCTCCACATACCGTTGCTGCTGCTGCCGCCGCTGCTGTTGCGACTCTCTGAGGAGACGGTCGGCGTGGACTCTGATCTCCGGTTGTCGAACCACGTCGTCCGTGGCTCGCCTGACGCACTGCCGCCGCCCTTCCACGGCGTCCAGTCGGAATCTCGTCATCGAAGTAGACTTTTTCGCTACGAACAGCGTTCTCGACGTTAACTATGCCTTTTGCAGACGTCATGAAGGAGCGCACTAGCTGACCTCTTTTGTCATCGAATCCCACTAAACTGCTTGCTTTGCAGTATCCGGCCACCGACCTGTCCGCGCCAACTGGAGACCAGGCTCGTCGTGAGCCTCTGGTGCTGCGCAGAGAGGAGCGCTGCGGTCTGGGGCCAGGCGACGGAAGTGGACTACTAGACGGCGGACTGGCGGAGTACGAGCGCCGGTCAACCACGTCATCACAGCCGCTAAAGGTGGGAGGGATCTGCAGCAGGTCACCGGCCAGCGTCGCACGGCGACTCTGACGCACGGTCATTGGTCCAGCGGGCGGACTGCGTGACTCATCGCGGTCTATGACGTCACCTGGAGTGGACATCATGGACTTAAGCTGTGCGCGACGATAGCGTCTAGACCGCAGCCTCGGACTGTGCGAGGCCTGATCGAAGTGGCGTCTTGGAGGCACCCAGCTGGACGTGGTCGATGACGCGGGTGTCGACGACGACGAAGACGACTCTTGACGTCGTTCTGCTGCTACATCATCACTCGGAGACTTCCTACAGCGTCTTCGTGCACTGTGACGTCGCGGTGAAATTGGCGTCGCGTTTGCTCTGGCTGCGTGAGAAATGTCACTACTCGGCGACAGACTTCTCTGCTTCGTCACAGCCGTCATGTTGATGGCGTTGGGCGCCTGAAGACTGGCGCGCCTCGTCTTGGGTGTCCTGGACGGCGGACTGTGCTGCTGTGACATCTGTTTGACAGGCGCTGCACGCCGAAAGTACGTCTCAAACTCGTCCTCGTCGTCCATCCTCGTTATGTTCAATCACCACATCTGCACGGCTATGTAGTCTGTACAAAAAAACATATTTCTACAGCTCTATACATTCCGTTCACTGCGACATGCCGGACAGATGACTCGAATATTTTATTTTGTCGCAGAACTGCTAGTTTTAGGCCTACTGCTAATCAAATGTCAAGTGGCCGATGGCTTTCAGTTTTATTGTACCATTAACTGTGTTGATGATTCGGTAATTATCCTCATAAATACTAAATGGACATTAACTTGAAGCGAAAATAATGGACGTAAATTTGCAAAATTAGTTTTAAACTGTTATAAAACTGCCATAAAACGTTTGTCAATTGTTGGAAAAATAAGCAACATTTTCGATTCAATTGTAACTAGCCTACTGACACAATCTGATTACATGCCTGTAGATAACATGATGTTTTTAAAATGGAGCCACATCACAATTAAGATAACAAAGGTTTTTCAGCCACAAGATAGTGTAATCTACGGCAACGGTATGGAAAACATGTAGGATAAAGATACACAAAACACCCGAATTTAATGCGGCCGGCGAAAAACAGAAATACAGAAATAAAATGACGAAGTAGAAACACTGATTATAAACGGTAATTCTAATTAGGTAAGGCTTGCTTATTTTTTACCGGTTGTCTGATGAGCATTAAAATATTTACACTACAATAGCACAGCAGTGATTGTGGAAGTATTGTAATGCGAAAATCTATGCCTACTAGTAGAATCAGTGTTAAAGCCTATGCTGGTTTTGGCAAATTCAGTAGATTACATACCGTTATCGTTGCAGTTCGTCTGTAATTGATAAACAGTACTTTTCTATGGCCCGAATACCTGGTTTATCGCTTGTGAATTCTAGCCGGCCACTCCAATGGCCAGCAATCATAAGCTATAAATAACACAGAAATAACGTCCAAACAGTGGTATCAACTTTAGCAACTTGTCGCGACTGAAACGTAATATGCGATATATTGTGAGAAATGTCAACAGCGAGACTGACTACCACTCGTGCAGCAGCAGCAGCAGCTCGCAGAAGCAGGACGCAGCCTGCAGAGATGCGCTCAGAGTCGTCGGAAGTGACTCGTGCGTCTGTACGCTAAGACGACTCGGCGCCCGGCGGCATTTTGTCATCAAGCGAACACGTCGCGCTCTCGTCCTCCGGCCCGAGGCGCTCTCATCGGCTGTCGGTCTCGACAAATGCGTCATTTAACTCTTTACCGTCCACGCAGAAGACGGCAACTGTCGAACTATAACAATAGATTCACCTGCACTGGCAGTTGATGCTAGACTGTTCTGCTATGTGCTACGGCAAAACGCTACGAAGAGCCCAGAAACGCGTTCTCAGTGCTTCTCCGTGAATGCATAAATATTTCGATCACAAACTGGTATCTGTCAAAAGCCTATATATACTACAGGCCATTTGTCACTGAAATACTGAATGGTGTCGCTTTGTTTGCAAAAGACAAAACTACAAACAGCCGTGGAGGGTTAAAAGTACTTCTGCGCATTACGTTCAGCCAGCTTCGTGCTACAGTTTCGTCGTTCACTCTCTTTACCAGCTCCAGTTACAGCACCGACGCTCACGTACGCCATTCTCTACACATTAATGCAGCTATAAACAGGCATTAAATGCCGGCTTAACAGTCTGAATTTTACGATGATAAAAGATTCACATCCTCACGCCATAACAACGCAGGACTGCCACAGTTGTCTCACGCAGATACACAAGCTTATACGCAAGTGCGTAAATTTGACACAACAAATAGAAACATTGGTATATCGTTTGTTCGTTGCAGCTTGGCTTTCTGACACTTCGTTTTAAGAATAAAATAATATTTTGTACTTGTACCGTACATTACAAAAGTGAGGCCGGCAGTCATCATCGTTTAGAAGGTGGTGGTGACAAGATATGATGATATGATATAATGTTTACGGTATGCCTAAACCTATACGTTTTTTATTAAAAGACAAATAACTTTTAGTGCCAAAATGTGATATTCGCAGCCACCCTTTTGAAAACAGAGTAGATGCTTAGATAGATATAGGCATTAAAAGGTTACGGCTTAATTAAGCTCACTGCCTGTAGCCTGACTATAGCTTTATTGCTAAACGAGACTTAAACGCACGATTTTTATGCTTATTTAATCGGCGGCAATTCACTGTCATTGTTTTAATTCGTCTGGTGTTTTTCGTTTTCTTTTCTTTTTTAAGTGTTTAAAGTTTAGTGTTAACGTGCGTTATATAAGCCAAGTTGCCTGAGTCAAATAAATAAGTACAATAAAATAATACATAACAAACGCTGCGTCAGTCATAAGTAACAGTATGCCAGTTGCCGACCGTTGACCGCGTACGCAGTAATATGACAGGCAATCACGAGATGTTGGTAACTACATGGCTGATGAGCTGGCCATGTAAACTCAAAGTGAGCGGAAATGAGTTTGAGTTCTCATTTCCCGCCTTCCCGTAAAGTGTTCCCATTCTCAGCTCTCATTTGCTGTTTTTTTTCTTATTTCCGACAATAAACGAATGCACGGTGCTTGCACGTATGTTTCACTCAACGAAGTAGGCCTAATAAGCCTACTATTTATCATATTGTAGGTTAATTTAGACTGCAACGCAGGTGTGAAATAAAAAAGCATCATTTAAATTGGATGAGCACCACATCACATTGACTTGCAGTCCTTAGCGTTAGTAAGATGTGAATGTGTGTCTTTTCGTCAGCATAGCGCGACAGCGTCACGTACGACATGCCGTTGTTCAATAAAGAAATGAGTCGCAAGTGGATGTATGCAGCTCATGGAGAGATTGTTGAGCACAGACAAATACGCAAATGCACATCAAGCCAGTAATTGACAAAGTACAAACTGGCGATGACTTTGAAACATTAGCACTTCTTCTGCGCTAAATACTCCTTCGCTTAATAAGTTAAGTTGAGTCTATTGTCAGAATAGGAATGCGTTTGGTGAACAGGTGCTAGGATAGGGCGGTTCTTATTTCTTGACTTTTGAAATATTAACTTTATGGTGCTAAGGGGTACGATAGGTTGACTGAGAATGTGTCTTTAGATGAAGACTGAATGTAGACTATCTGAATGGAAACAGTGACTGTGTTTATCTAATGTAAATAGCCTAAGCAGACATATCAAACTTTAGCTACAAAGACACAGAATATGCCACGGAACAGTTTGCACAAAACAATGTTTTGAGTGGAAAAAGCGCATGCTGATCATCGAGTAAATTTTGTATTGAATCATGCTTTCTGTTTGCACTTATATTTGCTCTTCCGGTATGGGGTTACTATAAGTACTGAATTTGACTACTAAACTTTCTGGTAAAATTGGTACATTTTTAAAGAAATTTTGCAGCCTATGTTATAACAGTACCTAAGCTTTTTGGTAATTTGCTCGGGATTTTTGTCTGTCCAATGCAATGCATAGCATTGGACAAAGTATAAAATCACCTGAGTGTCCGTGCGTCCGTGCGTGCGTCCGAGAGTCTAACATTTCTTAAGCTATCTTTTTTCCACTTTCCCTTTCCCTCCTTCTTTCCCTTCCCCTTTTCCTTCCCTTTTCCTTCCCTACCCCCTTTTCTTCCCCTTCCCTTTCTCCTTTCACTTTTTCTATTTTCCTTCCTTTGTTCCTCCCCCTTTTCCATCCCTTTTCCCTTTCCTTTTCCTTTTCTTTTGCCCTTTCCTTTTTCCTTTTTTCCTTTCCCTTCTCCTTTCCCTTCCGTTTCCTCTTTTTTTCACCTTCCGCTTCCTCTATCCTTTACCTTACTTTTTCCTTCTGCTTCCCTTTTGTTTCTTTTCCCTTTCCCCCTATTTCTTCCCCTTTTTCATCCCCTTTCCCTTTCTTTCTCCCTTACCTTTCCCCTTTCCCCTTTCCCCTTTTTTCTTTTTCTTTTTTTTTCCATTTCTCTTTCCCTTCCCTTTACCTTCCATTCCTTTTCTTCTTTCCCTTTCCCTTTCTTTCCCTTTTTCACTTTTCCTTTCCCTCCTTTTCCCCTTTCCCTTCCCCTTTCTCTTTACCTTCTTCCATCTTTCTTTCCGTTTCCACGTCCGAGCGTTCAGTATTTGAGGCGATATATCTCCATAACGGTGCAAGATAGACCCATGGTCACTGTGAACCACCCATAGGAAGTCGACCCCCAGGAGTCGAATGGTCACGTGACCGATGACGTCATGTAACCCCAATAAGTCAAAGTCGTGACCCCATTATCTTTGAGGTGCCATATCTCCATAACGGTGCAAGTTAGACGCATGGTGACGATGGACCTTTTATAGTAAAACGCTGATGACGAATCGAATGGTCTCGTAGCTGACAAGGTTTATTGTTTAGTTAAAATAATACAGGGGGAAGAAAGGATCATTGCTGCTGTACAGTTTGGAATTAAACTGTTTGATTTTTTCTACCAGTCTAAACAGCTCACTGATTATATTCATACGGACATATACTGTAAACTGTCGAAATGCATTAGACAGACTACGTGTTCGTATGAACATTATCTTGTTTAAAACAAAATTTACTGAGATAAACACTTTCAAAATATTGTATTACTTGAAGACAAACACCACTGTCTAGCGTTACGTCTCATCGATTCCAGCTTTCCATCCCAGATGCGCTTATAGGCCTAGGTTTTTACGCGCGACAGCGAACAGTCAAGCATCAACTGCCAGTGCAGGTGAATCTATTGTCTTAGTTCGCGCATCTTAACCATGGTCGAGGCGTCTGTCTGTCTGTCGATCTGTCCGTCACACACTGGCGTCTTATCAAAACGGTGTAAGCTAGGACCACGAAATCTTTACTGTAGGCTGCCCCAAAGACTCTAGTTTTTTGTGACAAAAATTTTCTGCCCCTGAGTGAAGGGGTTTCCCTTGAACTAGGGCGTAAAAGAGAAGTACCCCCCCCCCTTCAAAAGACGTCATTTTACCGCTATTGACTCGTCTAGAGTGAAAACGGTTGCAGATAAGCACAGACATGCTGCTTATCATAACAAGCACTGGCGACGAGCTTCTTAGAAATGTCAACATCGATGACCTTGAATGGCCTTGAACCCCAAAACAGGAGGTTTTAATGATTTTTTGGCGATTTTCGGATGCAGAAGGTAAACTGCAACAAAATGGATAGAGATCGACCAAGATTACCTGCGAACAGGAACTGCTGTAGGCTGTCGCGCGTTTCATGAGCTTTGCTAAAATTATTTGTAGGTGTTTTGTCAAGCAATTTTTAGCTTTATGTATAGTCTATGGTTTTACGGTGTTTATTTTTTGTGTTTTTTTTTATTAACGTTCGTTTTTGCATAAAATATTTAGTTATTTGGGCTTTCGAAAACAAATACATTAAAAAATTATACTATGCTATCGACAACAACAAAAAAAGTGTACGGCAGACACCATGACTTTTTAGGTGTAAACTTGTGCGGATATTAGCAAAGGTTTTTACAAGCGACAGCAGAATGCTTTGGGCGTCTTAGCTATGGCCTAGTCATCCGTCCGTCCGTCTGTCTGTTTATTTGTCTGTCGGTCCGTCGCACTCTACAGCCCTATCAAAACGGTGCGAGCTATAAGGTCATGAAATCTTCTTTATTGTGAACTGCCCCAAAACTTCAGTTTTTGTGACAAAATTTCATGCCACTGAGTGAGGGGGTTCTCTTCGAGGCTCGAACGAGGACGTGAAATAGCTCCCTAAAAGTATTTATTTTTTGCTATTGGCTCGTCTGGCGTAAAAATGGTTTCAGATAGGCACAAGCATGCTTTTTTATCAAAAACAGCACTGGTGACAAACTTTTTAGGGGTGTTAACATCGATGACCTTGAACGACTTTAAACCCCCAAAGTAAAGGGTTTTAGTAAAGTTTTGGCGATTTTGGGTTCTGGCACACATATTAACAGAAATAGACCCGGACAGCTTGCGAATGAAAATTGCAGCCTTAAACTTAAATTTTAGCATTCCAGGACTTTAATTCCCCACTTCTCATTCCTTATAGGTTCAAGAACGTTTGCGCACGCGGGCGTCAACGAGGTGTTGTATCACTTAAAAGGCGATTATTTTACCGCTATTGCTAACGTGAAAACGGTTGCAGATAAGCACAGACATACTGCTCATCATAACAGGCACTAGTGACAAGCCTTTTACCGTTGTCAACATCGATGACCTAGAATGACCTTAAACCCCAAACTAGTTTTTTTGTGTTTTATTGGCAGTTTTTTCTGCGGCACACATTTTAAAAGTGAATTGCGCCAAAATTATCCGGACAGCCTGCGAATGAAATTTTTAAGCATAGAACGTACATTTTTAACCATATGAGTTTCGAACTCCTAGGTTCAAGGAGTTTCCAGTACTAGGCCTCAAAATTGGATACTTCAAGGCGCATTATTATTTTATTGTATGATGTACACTGATTGCCTAGGTGGCAGAACCAATGCTGTCACGCGTCATGTAAGCTTTGCTCAAATTACTTGTCTGAAAAGAAGTCGTCAAGCGGCAGACCGACAGTGCGTATCGTGCTTCAGTCTTATAGTCCCGCAAAAAACACATGCTGCGTGCACGTTGGCATAACGTAATTTCATTCGTTCCGCACGTAATGAGTTTCTCGCTTTGCCGTACAAAATCGAATTTCTGTAATTACGGCGACAGAAAATAACTTGGCTGCAGCAAAATGCATGGCTGTGGAACTTTTTTTAGACTATGTTAGTGATTACCAACTACAGTCAGCTTGTAAGGACGCCATATGCAAAGCCCTATCTAAGGTTACGCAAATAATTTTTGCTGTTTTAGAGGACTGATATCATCACATCGTCTTGACACACAGTTGTAAACTGGTAAGTTTTTTTCCATATATATTTGCTTTTTTATTGCCAAAAGTCGGGAAATGAGCCTGACGCACGTAAAAAGCGCTATAGCAAGATCCGTATCTTTACCTTTTACCTTTTAAGGCAGAGCAGTATACCTCCGGTCGGGTACAGAACGTTGGATGTGTCTAATACTGCTGCTGCTCCTAGTACGCTGTTGCTCGTTATATTTGGAAATCAAGGTTGGCTGTGGTAGACTTCGAATGAGGTCATCTATCTGCCAAACCCTTAACCTGCACCTCCGTCAGATGGAAGGATCTTGGTGATATTTGTTGTACAAGCCGAGGTATGGCCTACTTTGTTTTAAATTTTGTTGCCATGGCAACAAAATTTAAAACAAAGTAGGCCATACCTCGGCTTGTACAACAAATATCACCAA
>Ga0056128_1008601_pt1 | contig 12856 bp, 5 predicted proteins | sample WorMetLIZISLAND2_FD_71113 | JGI IMG/M metagenome (GOLD analysis project Ga0056128, IMG submission 71113) | Marine gutless worms symbiont microbial communities from Max Planck institute for Marine Microbiology, Germany - Olavius geniculatus... ...
ACCTCTGACGACTGCTGCGAAGTGTGCCTCGTGGCGCCACGTGCTGGCTTCGCATTGGTGCCGTGCAGACATGCGCGCTTCTGTGAACCGTGTGCCATGCGTGTGTCAGAAATGGCTGCGAAATGCCCTGTTTGCCGTACAGATATGGTAATTACTATGGTAATTCGCATTTTTTTTCTTAGAGTATACAGTAATACACAGACGACTAAGACAATTAAGACAAACTGATACCTACAGTTCGTATAACATTCATAATAACAAAGAAACTTAGTGAGCAGATACTCGAACATTGAAACAAGTCTCGCGATGTCCACCCCTGCGATCTGGTGCCGCGTTGTCAGGTCCCGCGATGTCCACCCTTGCTACATGGTCTCACGTTGTCCGGTCTCACGTTGTCCAGTCTCGCGATGTCAGTCCCCACAATTTTGATGGTCTCGCGATGTCAGGTCTCGCGTTTTCAGTCGCCCCCACACCCAAAAGCTGTTCAAAGTGGTCAGATTTTTTGACACACGGTCACAGGTGCTGTGCAGCCTATACACGCGCGCATGCGAACTACGCGTTAAAGGTCAAGGGGTTAGGGATATAGACATGTATAGCTCTTCACGAGAACCTATCTCGGAATTGTACGGAAAGTACGAATCGTCTGTTGCCTTGTCTTACAGGATCACATAGACCTACAGCGTTTCCCGCCACACGACTCACGAGACTAGCGAATTAACGCGCCCCGCTTCCACCCCAGCCGGACAGGCCGGTACTCGATTTGCCTACCCCGAATGGATGAAAGACTGAGTTGACCTTGGTGGCTGGTTACGTACACAAATGGTCTACCTGTGCGCATAATACCCCCATCCTGGTACAAAGCGGGCCTGGCGCATGGGACAACTTATTGGGCCAAAAAACTGGCACAGTTTTTGTATACGCCAATAACTTTAGCAAATATTAACCGATTTTCAATTTTTTTATTGTCGGAATCATGAGCCTAACAACACAATGTAAAGAAAATTAACAACAATATTATTATTGTCCACAGTAACTGTCACATATCGCAGTTTTTACATTAAAAGTTCAAATTGTGTCCGCCTTGCTGCTGGACGACGCACTGAAGCCGGAGACCAATGGCCAGTGGTGCGATCAACCTAACGCTGCGACAGTTTGCCCCACTCAGTGGCGATTGCCCGCATTCTCCACCAGGTATTAGCCCTGATAATTATGGTTTGAGGGAACTATCTAGCTGCGGAGGTAACGGGCCATAGAAGATTTGGGGGAAACTGTTATAAGACACATTTGACACATTTGAGCTGGGGCCCCTGAGCCTCCCCTTATCTACGCCACTGGCGTGCGTAAGGCCTATCGCGCATGCTCATTGCTTGTTTGTTCGTGTGCTAATTTGTTGCGCCGTTTGCACGCTTCTGTCTGTCTAAATGATTCGACCAGCATGCGCACCTGCATGTGACCCTTGCACGCGAAGGTCAAATACGACTTTGTGCGCCACCTACCGTGTACACTGAATGACATCCATGTGGTATGTGACTGACTGATTTACCACAGAATCTGAACGGAGCGAAGACAACAGAAACAGTTCTGGGCGGCTGACGGCCTAACAGAGTCGGTCATCCAGCTGACCTGGTTTGTAACCGTTCTACGCCAGGCACAGAATAATGGTCAACTCAGCCTCAGAGAGGAAAAATCGAGTACCGGCCTGCCTGGGTGGAGATAAGACGGGCACGTTCTCTTGTGATATCGGGTGACGCGCCGTAGTTCTGACTTGGGTTACCACGTAGTAGAGCATGCACAGCTTTGTAACGAGCAATAACGTGGTCAGACAGCGCATCAGCGGCACGCCGGCGGACCGAGAACTGCAAAGTCCGTTCACCATGCAGCGATTTCACGCGCTCGCTCGTGTAATAGGCCAATCAATGGTTTCGGGTTGACGGTGCAAACAGACGGAGAGCACTCGAACGACGACAGACGACACGCACAGACGGACGGACCGACCGACCGACAGACAATGCACAATAGATAACGAGCTACTTGTTGGATCTAGATACCTGTTGCGGTGCAATCGGACACTAAAGCACTTCGATGCACCGATTCGACCTTACATTGTATGTAGCCCACTCCTACGGCTGCACCGGCAGCTTGGAGTGGAGCGTCGATAGACATTTTTGCAATACCAAAGTCAGCGTGCAAAATTGCCAATCAAAATTACCAATACGAATACCAGTACGAGCACTGAAGAACTGTCACTGGTTTTATCTCTAACAGTAACAAAAGAAAAAAACTGCATAAACCGTCTTAATTCAACGCAGCCAAAGTGAGAGAGAAAGAACAGATGCATGGACGTCATTGTATAGATCAGAGCAAAAAAACTTTAACAGTATACAAAGCTATGTAAGGGCGATATGAGCCATAACCCGAAAACGGCAAAAATGGTTTTGGGGTGATATTATTGCGTGTTGAATTCCAGACTGGCCCTTACAAGACTAGCCATTTTAAATACTTGAAATAAAAATACAAAAACAGAAGTCGCAAGCCGAAACAACAGTCCGTGCTGACACCACGTATATTGCAGTGAATGCCAATGCCCATGGTAGAAAAACACGTCCAGGCATGTCTGATTTTCTGTCTTTCTTCGTGTGCGCGCAGTGGCGTGACGTCATAGTGACAGTGACGTCAGTATACCAGCATTCATTTCCTGTGACGTCACCAGCTGCAACGCTGGCAGCATGCCAGTAACAGCAAATTACAGCTATACAGTGTCCGATATAGGCTGTTACTGTTAAGAAAGAAAAAAATAGATTATTATTATCTTAACTTTCAAATTCACTGTGCGTTAAATTACATTGAGTAAAAACTTACATAACGGATATAGGCCTACGCATTCTCACAAGCGGCCTTCACAGTTTACAAAGCTATCTAACGGCGATATGAGTCAACAATCGAAAACGGCTTTCACTTAGCTTAGCTTAGCACTAATTATGTGTCAATTAAGTAAAAGTATCTACAACGATATTTTGTTTAGGATAGTTTTGACTCAATTTTTATTTCAAGTATTTAAAATGGCTAGTCTTGTAAGGGCCAGTTTGAAATTCAAAACGCGATAATATCGCCCCAAAACCATTTTTGCCGTTTTCGAGTTTTGACTCATATCGCCCTTACACAGCTTTGTAAACTGTTAAAGTTTTTTGCTCTGATTTTTGCTGTTTTTAGTCAAATTTTATCAAAATTTTTGGTATTTGATTTCATGACAATAAATTTATTTATTGTTTTCAGAATACCTCCGGGCGGCTAAAGCAAGTTAGTGCAAAAAATATACAATGTCTGCTGCAGCCAATTTTGTCTTTGAATAAGAACGGTTAGTTGGCATGTCAACATGGGTCGTCATGGGAGAAATTTAAATGACACCATCGGATAGACCGGGCCAGAAAATAGGGGGGCTAAACACAAACAGAGCGCAATTACCTTTTACGCGGACCGAGTTATAGTCAATTTTGTCCCAAAATTCGTTGCCATGGCAACGGGGGCCCTAGGGGAAAAATTTAAACGACATGATCGGATAGCCCGGGCCAGAAAATAGGGGAGGCTAAATGCAAACAGCGCGCAATTATTATCTTTTTACGGGGGTCGAGTTATAGTCAATTTTCTCTCAAAATTCGTTGCCATGGCAACAGGGGTCGGCAGGAAAAAAATTTAAGTGACACTATCGGATAGCCCTGGCCCGAAAATAGGCGGGTAGATGCAAAGAGCGCGCAATTATCTTTTACGGGAACCGAGTTATACCGCTTTGATGTCCCCATAGGCCGTAATGCAAATTTTTAAAAATTGGGGCGTAAAAGGGGTAAATTTAAAAAATTTTAATCGAAACCATATAAGAAATGTATAAGGCGTTAGGACGCTTTGTTTGAGCCATTAGCGGTGTCGGTCAGTCCAACGGGCTGGTCTGTAGCCGTGCGCAAGAAAGAAAGAAAAAAGAAAGAAATAGACGCCTAACGGCGAATTTCGCGCATGTGCAGCCACGCCTTTTTGAACCGATTGTAACCAAATTTTGCTTGTGGGGTCGGGTGGTCGATGTGATCACTGACGCCAAGTTTTATGGAAGTTACAGGACCCCTCCCCCGCAAACGCCATTTCCTATACTTAACGTTCATCGCCCTTACAACACTGTCAGCACTACCGTGCTGCACTGTTATAATCGAAAACTACTCGTAAGTAATAACAGCTGAGCTGTCTCAGATAAAGATAACAGAAAATCCCCGAAGAAATCAGTCCGGAGGGACCAGGTGTCGCGAAATGTTTTTGCACAAATTTTCACTGAATGAGCGGCATGCAGGATCAAAATCAGGGTAATTAGTCGACAGGGCCCCAAACTAAGACATCCATCGCACCGACGGCAATGACAGCACTTTTGGCATTGTGCTGCAAATGAATGACAACGTTCCGTGTATATGCCGGCAACACGCTCACAGTTAGACAGTCACGTAGCGCCAACATCAGATGCGCTGACCACAGCGCCTTAATTCACAGCAAGGCAGGCCAGCACTTGACTTAACTGCTCAGGAAAAATGGAAGCCTGAGTTGATTTGGCGGTTGGTTATAAACCGGCAGGCCCTATAGTTTAGGCCTACCTGTCCACAGATAAGTCAACTATCCAAGTACGGTAATAGCCAGGCCAGGCGTCTGTGGCGTCGTAGTGGGAAGGATCCCCCTAAACTTAAGACTGTCGAAAAATGTTCTTCTTGTGCCAAAATTTATTCCAAAAATATAAAAATTTAGGGCAAAAAATTACCATCTTGAGCAAATTAAGAGGAAACATTAAACTTCTGAGTACCTATAATCTCCTCTGTCGGAAATTTGCAGCTGTTTTTCAGAAAATTGCAACTTTTTTCATTTTTCTGCTCCCAGCCAACTTTTCTTAACCCACGACAACAGGCTTAGCAAAGCAAATGTATGAAATAAATAAGCGTCAAAGTGTTGCGGACATTTAGTCCATGAGTCTCTATAGACCGCACCCTCGAAAGCGTCATGATTATCTGTGTGTAGTGTTTGCAATACCGTCGAGTGTATGATGATAGATAGGCGTAATGATGATGAACTTTGATTGTGCAGTCAGTCATTTAGTTAGACGGCTCGTAAGTGTTCTTGCTAAAGTGTTTCTGAGAATCATTGTCCATGGTCTAATTCTATCTCTCTTTCTTTCTACTTATCTTTATCTCTCATACACTTGTTATGACCTTCCCACTCTGGAGTGGCGTCAAAGTGTCGTCAGTGTTGGCGGCATGGAAGTTGAAGCGCCGCAGGCTCCGAGAACGAGACGCCGTAAGCGTCCAGTGGGGTGGGAAATGGGGCCTCTCCACAGCCGATTATGAGATTTGGAAAGCGTTATAGGCCTAAGTAATAAATTTGGTGCGTTTTTAGCCTCACAGAAGACTTTCGGTAGAACGACGTCTTAGCAAGAGAGTGAGAACATTTTGTTTTTTTCTGCTTTTCCCGTAGTATGATTTTCATTGACTGTAGGTCTAACGTTAACATTTCAAAGGAACATTTCGCGATTTTGGCTGAATATTTCACGTTTCGGTTTGTATCTGTCCAATCCTTGCTGTACACGTAGGCCTAACTTTAAATTGTCCACGGCTTTTTTATTTTCTTTTGCAAAACTTAACGATTAGCCTCGATCAAGGAAGTCAATAAGTCAACAGTCAACGCTGCGGCCGTTTAGTACTTGAATGGGCAATTAACCCTTGGCGCAGACTGGTAAACCATCCCGGTATTAGTAACCAGCTACCCACCCAGGTCATCGCAGCCTCACCATCCATCCGTGAGTATACGCAATGAGTACGAGCGAAAGCTGGGACGCAAACAGGTACATCGCGTAATGCACTAGCCCAGTATCCGTGGTCTGGAAGTGAAAAATGACTGAGAGCTAAGAAAACAGAGTCCAGCGCTACACTATCGAAAGTTACCCCTGGTTTACTTCTCGTTTTAGAAACCAGACATATGAGTCTTGTGCGGAAAGAACTTTGCCTTTCTTTACGTTTTTATGATAGGCTAAGAAATAAACCGGCAACATGACGAGTGCAAGTGATGTAGGCCTATACATACTGTCGTGTATACGAACCTTCAAGTGCTTGCCGCTGCATCTCATGAAGAGGTGGAGAAGTAACGACGCGGCAAATGCAGCCGAGTAGTTGTAGTAGTAGTCGTAGTAGTAACAGACCGTGCAGTTGTTGAGTCATTGTTGCTCAACGTCTTCTACGACAACAACATAACAATAGTTTCGTGTATCAAACAGTTCAAATACACGCATACAGTGTAGATACATTATAACCGCCCACCACCACCAAAAAACACCGTAGCTTCAGGAAATAATGACTAATTTCTTTTTTGAAATCTTTTTTCTGTCACACGCAAAAATAATATTAACGCGTGCCAACTACCAAGTTATAACTGATGTGTTATGTGTTCGCCGCTTGCGCCACTGATCAGCTGCCAAGTCAATAATCGACTGTTCCAGTTTAAGACAAGTGGCTGTCAGCTGATCTCTCACTTCACCAATATCACGGATCAATAACACACGAATGAAAAGTAAATAAGGCTATGTACAAATCACGTTCCAGTATTCTGGAAACGGATCGTAGTGTGCGCATTCCCTGTCTTTTATGATAATTTAACTTTTCAATTTTTTTTCGCCAACGAAGTGCGGGACAAGTGTTAAGGTAAAGTGAAAAATATTACATGGATTTTGTTGAAAATTTACGCCTGATAATTTTTTTCCAACGGTGTAAACATTGTGAAATTCGGTCAATACACATGTATTTGATGTATTTGAAAGCTATCACCGATTATGTATTGTCATGCTTTCTATGCAGCCCGTGTCCAGTACGCACGGTGGACTGCGGACTCGTCAGCCATATTATCGAGCCGTGCTCTTAACAGGCCACATTATAAGTCTTGCCCGTCCGTTTATCCGGTACGGGCTCCTCCTAGCTCGAAAAAGAACGAACAGTAGGCCTAAGTCTGCGGCGTCGAAAACAAGAAAAAAACTCAATCACTAAGAATGTCATTTTTGCCCAAAGGTGACATGTCATGTGCCAGTTGGTCAGGTAGTGTGCCTGCAGTGTGCTGTATGATGTCTCCGCGAGAGCGCTGAGAGCACCTGCCAATACAGTGACGTCATTTATTCATTCGTTGCGTCTCAGCTTACCGGTATTGCGTATTGTCCTTGACGGCGCCGCTTGCTGGCAGGCGTTCAGTCGATGTTGTCATGCAGTACTGACTTTCAAACCGCGATCTTCTGCCAAATGGATGCAGATTTACGACAATCTCTTCTGTCAGCTGCTTCTATCGTAATTCAGCTTCATTTATTTCATGTTCATTTAATCCTTGTTGTAGATGGTGTCTTCTTGTGGCGCCCCTTACGTGCTATAAGTGCTTAATTGTTGGTCGGATATTCCCCGCACGGACTTTCACATGGGCATACCCCACCCCGGACATTTAACCGCCGTGCACTTCAAAGACATTTCTCGGCATATGTGTAGAAACACCAACAAACACGATGCTGTTGCATTCTGTGTATGTACGAGCACATCTGATCTGTCTGACCTCGGCATTTTGTGTCCGCAAAGTTAGTTATCTTTGGTGCGCTGCATGTAGTCTTGTTCTCGTTTTGGTTTTCGCCACGTTAACCTCCTTGGACAGAGAACGCGAAGAAACACGGAAGTTAACGACCTGCAATGCACCCAGAATGCACGTGCGTCTGTTGTTTGGTTTCTGCCGTGCAGTGTTGACGTAGCAGGACGTTGACCTTCCAAGTATAGGTGAGGAATACGTACTCACTACTCACCTTTCCTGCCTGCCTTTTTTGACTGCCTGTCTCATGATTTTTCTTTTTTTATTATTGTAACTGTGTGAATGTATCTCTCTCACCGCCTTTTCCTTTTCCTCCTCTCAGTCTCTCGGAAATTGCATGATAGCTGTATGCCTAGTTTGCTTACAAGTCCACAGCGACTCGAAGCGTTGTACTTTGGGCTATATGGCTTACTAGCTACGGCACTGCTGTGCAATCGTTAAGATGGGTTTAATTGCTGCTCCTATCAGAAGCTGCACGCATGCACTGAGTCTGTTATTCTGCTGCTCATTAGCGAACTGATGACTCGAGATGCTTCCCAGCTGTCATAACTTCGCCTACTGTATTCACGTATGCGGCCGCACGGCCAGAGCTTCGTACATGCCCACTGTACTTTACTGTTCAGTGAGTGAACTAGCTGCTGCTGCGCGCGAGCAGCCAGCCGTCAGTAAACCACAACCTCGGCTAAGAGTGATAGTGCTGTCACCTGACAAACAACGTACTTTACACACCTGCTTCCCAGGTGTGATAATTAACCTATTTCCGCTAAGTATTTAATTGTCAAGATAATAACGCGCTTCAGAGTTATACCCCGTTTATACGATAAAACTGGCTGGACAAGCGCAAGACGTGTGCTCGACGAGCACTCGCACGAACGCTGAGTGCACACAATGCATTGTACAACGTGCGTTATGCTGCGTATAACCCGCACGGCTTCGTGCATTAAAAACTGTACCTTTAGACTGCGTATGAATGAATCTATAAACCACTGATGCCGCTTTGAACAATTATTTCCGCACACAATGTGCCCACTGGTATAGGCACGCAAGTGCCCCTTCAAGATAGCCGCTTTTTAGCAGCTTAAAAACGTGCGTGTGGTTCAGCATGCGTCAATTTACCACAATGAAACGACATAGGCCCCTTTAATTGCAGCCACTGGACGCGTTTTCTTAGCTCTTAATGCCACGAACTTTGATCTACAATCAAAATTGGTCTCAAGTTTTCTCGATCCCTCTCCCTTCTTCTGCCTCTTTTTCCTTCCATTTTTCTCACTACTCTTCTTCCCCATCCTTTATCCCTTTTTTCTGTTTTTCCGTTTTTCTGTTTTTTTTTCTTATTTATGTAACTAAGAAAAGTAAATAAAATGTAAATTTTTATACAGTGTATCGCATATTGTTAAATTAACCTCTAATCTCCTTCCCTAGCCCTCTTTCCACCCCGTTTCTTCTTTTACCCTCCCTGGGGCCCACACGTTTAGTCTAGCTACGGGTTCGCGTGAACGCTGTAAGCTCCCCAGCGGGTCCGAGCGGAGTCCGTCCGCCAAAGGGTTTGTCGTTCATTTTTGGTTACAATCGGCGATTCTGATAATCAGATCTACACCCTTAACAGAACGTGAAGCTTCCCCCCATTTTCACTGAGCGCATGCTTTATATTCAGCAATTTGTTTGCCTTATATCTTTCCAATAATTAAGCTCGCCCATTGGTCAATCAGTTCAGTTCAGTTATATCGCTCCGTCCGCGCCTTTACGCAACACACCGAACACCATGACCCTTGGGTATTTCTTGACGCACGCAGGCGACGCCAGAAAAGTACGGTGCGCAAGCAAGAACGCAACAGACTTAAGCGACGGATAACAAGCCCAAAGGATAGAAGAAGCGATCCTATTCTTGCGTTGCGGCTTAGACTAACGAGTGAGCTATCGGTCTCCGTTGCGAACTACTGTATCACACAACAAGAGAGTGATTAATTATTGTGGCATGTCGTCTGTAGCTGGGGACGTATAGAGTCTATAGCGAAGTCGTCTAGTTTGTCGTTGTGCGTGACTGTACAGTGTAGGCCTATGGTTTAGTCATTTGTCGCTTGTCGTGTCGTTATCATGACGTCGCCTAGGGGCATCGTTAGTCGCTAGGAACTCGTCACAGCAACTCTCATCTCAAAGAATGTGCAATCGACCACCCACTGTCATTAATTCACGCCTCAAGTCTTCGACGACGTCACCTACGTATAGTGTAGACCTGGGCCTACAGGGTAGCCCAAGACTGCGTGGAAAACTTGCGCTACAGTGATCGTTAAATGTTCCACAACATCTTAAATGCGACCCTCGTACACTACCTTGTAAAATACAAATAATCTCAATCACAATACTCAAAATAAATACAAGTACAAAAACATTTCAGGAACAATTTTCTATACGAATTTACTTACTTAAATTTGTATTTTACAGGGTTCAGTTAAAGTGTTTTGGGTTATAAAAAACTTTGTTGCAAATTTTTCACAAAGTGTGACGGTAAAAGAATTACTACAATCGGTCAATATTTAGCAAAAATATAGACAAAAGTTCCGTGGCATGTTTTTCTGATTCAATGTGTACATAAGATGCATAAAGCACGACGTCTTTCACCAGCCAACTATTGGTTACTTAAACTCCACTAAGCTAGTCCACTTAACTTCGATTCGTATAGGGCCACTCACATAAGCTATCGTTATTCACCAAACGTACATGTAGGCCTATATGCAATTTGTAGCAATTTGAAAGTACAAAAATAAAACTTGAGTAAAGTTAACTAATACCCCGTTTGCACGAAGAAGCATACATGAATCATTATACACGAAGCACACATGAAGCACACTTTGAGCAACCTTGGAGCAAACTTGAAGCAAACTTAGAACACACGTCGTGCACTCTTAGAGCTGGCTTGATAACGGTGTATATTGAATACGTGTGCTTCATGTGTGCTTCATGTATGCTTCCTCGTGTAAACGAAGTATAAAAGTTGAATGAGTGAATTTAATTTGTTGTCAATTTGCTGTATGCAACATACTTCTTACCGATCAACCGATTTAGCAACGTTTGGATAGCCCACCTCCACTACAGAGGCCTAGACATCGATTTGAAATCGTGCTCTACATAGTAGAGCCTAATAAATCCGCAAGACATCAAAAGTTAGCAACAACAAAAGAAATCAACGGCTTACAACAAATCGACATCGTCGATGTGCTGTACAAGCTGTAGTAGCCTGCTGATAGGACATGTGCGCGAGAAATCGAACGGTGGAGTTTAGGCTTTGCCGCACGACGACCATACATCCTTACACAGTTTTGTACGTCTGTCAGATGGACCAAAGGCTCCCTTCCCTAGGCTTAGACGATCGCTTTTATGTTGCACTGATAAACTCATCACAGCCTCACAGTCATAGTCAGTTAAATGTCAGCAGTTAAATGTCAAATTTGTCGCACCATCGTGTAACATAGCTGTCCACATCGTACAATCGGGTGGGTTGTTGACGTCTCCAGTTTCGCGCCTCACGTTCGCAGATTTACAGCTTCATCTGTTAACTTATTCGAACAGGTTCTCCGTTGGTCCATCAGTACGGCTTAACACCCGGTAATAACAAAAAAGCCCAGCCGTCGCTAGAAAGGACCGACCGTTTCTATGATAGAGCGACTAATAAGTTGAAACCTTGCATTTAAAATTGCGGCCAAACCGCTGCACATGGAAACATGGTTACATCAGGAACTCGTTATCACCCTGTTTGACTTTGGCGACCTTCTACGACTTACCGCTTAGCCACAATACCGCACGATTGGCATAGCTGAGTGTGGAATGATCTTTCAAGATCAGTGATTTTCGTGTTATCTGAAAGGCAATATGTGACTTCCTATTAGTGATCCGTTACACACAGCTAGACGGACAGACGGACAACTCGTATCAAAGGGCCAGATCTTTATGCTAGGCCTCTACAGCTCAATTATGGTCAGCCGAATTATTTCAGTCAATTATTTGTGCCGCTACTCTCTGGCACGGCAAACGTACGAGCACTTATTTCGGAGGCGGTACGTCGGGCCGTATACTGGTAGTTCTTGTTGTCACAAAGCGGTACGCTGTGCATTTGTGAGATAGGAAATGTCACAAAAATGCCAAACTGCACAAAAACTCGTTTTTTGCCAGGACAATATTTTTGCTGAACCACCTAGCCAGCATTCCTCCACGCGACGTCTTCGGCATATACAGGGTGGGCCAAAAATGCCACCATTTTAGCACACCTTATAATTTCACCAAATAATAACCGATTTTCAAATTTTTTTTACTGTCAGAATAAAACTATCACTATGAATCCCACCACACCTCAAGTGTGTCGCTACACTACCTTGTGAAATGTCAGACGACGCACTCAAGCCGGCAACGTCACTGACCAGTTGCGTGATCAACGTTGATCGAGCCTGGATGTCGGCAAACAGCCCGGACTTAGGCCTAAATCCGGTCTCTTATGCTGTTCGGGATGTTCTTTAACAGATGGCCTATCGATGTTGACGATTCACGACAGTCAACCAGCTGAAGCAGGCGATCGTCGTTGAGTGAAGCAAACTGCCGCAGCGTTTGGTTAATCGCGCCATTGGTCAGTGGCGACGCAGTCTTGGATGCGTCGTCCAGCAGCAATTGCAGACACATATTAAACATTTGATGGAAAAACTGTGAGACGTGATTTTGTAGACAATAACTGAGACAAAAAAGACGTTGTTTGATGTTTCTGTTGTTAATTTCTTAAAATGTGTTGTTGCAGAAGTTGTCTTGTTATTAATTGTTATTCTTAAGACACTGACATTTCACAAGGTAGTGTAGCGACACACTTGAGATGTGGTGGGATCTATAGTGATAGGTTTTAGCTTATTACAAATTGTCTCCCGATTTTGACAGTAAAAAATTTGAAAATCGGCTAATTAATTGGCAAAACTATAAGGTGTACGAAAAATGGTGCCATTTTTGGCCACCCTGTATAGGTCTTTACGCTTCTGGCGCCTCGGTTCTCGGTGCCTGCAGCATCTCGAATGTCACAGGCTGAACGGTAGTTCAAGCCCTGTGTCAACGGCGACTTCTCTTTTTTATGGGAAAGCCAAAAATTCGACCCCTCGCAGAATCAAAACCCCTGATCTGATTGAGATAAAATTTGGCACCGTTGATTATGTCGGCGAGATGACCCCTCATGCAAAATTTCATGTAAATCCCTCTAAGG
>Ga0056128_1008602_pt1 | contig 12855 bp, 7 predicted proteins | sample WorMetLIZISLAND2_FD_71113 | JGI IMG/M metagenome (GOLD analysis project Ga0056128, IMG submission 71113) | Marine gutless worms symbiont microbial communities from Max Planck institute for Marine Microbiology, Germany - Olavius geniculatus... ...
CGGAGGGATGGAAGGCTGAGTTGACCTAGGCAGTTGGTTACATCCCGAGATGGTTTACCTGCCCACAGGCAGTCACCCATCGCAGTATTAACCGGGCCCGGCGTACAGTAACTTCGCTGATCGAATCAGACGCGTTACCACTACACCACGCCTACCGCCTAATGCTAACAAATATTTTATACTAAGTTTCAATCGGCGCATGGCAATGGATTAAAGTTCGATCTCCGGCTCAGTCACTATGTAGCCTGCCTATGTCCATAAAATTACTTAATTACTTAAACGTAAATATGTATATCGTATCAAATAGTCTATGACAACTTGTAAACAAAACCTCAAAACAATTGGACAGAACAAATGTATTGCAACGGTAAATACGGCCGCAGTTGGCGCTCAGAACTGACTAAAAAAATTATGATACTAAACCGATATCTGTGGTATTCTATATACCTATCTGCGGGGTAGGATTAGGGTTCGGCATATTTACAGCTACAACAGCATCATGTATTTGACAAGATGTTTAGTTGCTGTTGGTGACATGAGTTGTTTTATTTTCAAATTCTGGTGGTATTTTGAATTATTTTTAAACAGTTCACTTTAATTTTTACTATGCAAATAAAGTACTGCCATTCCAGCTCAGTGTATATTGCACAACAAAAACCAACTTGTCATCTGTAGTTGATTCTTTGCTTTTTAGTAACGAGAAACATTAGTCACATTTTCATTATGCCTACACAATAAATACAAGAGCAAATTTATAAAGATATATTGCCGATATAGAACTGCCAATCAATTGCGAGACATTGCTAATCAATTTCAAAATTGTGTAGCAGTGACCGACTGTAACTGCTATTCAATTTTTTGGCCTTGTCGACAACACTGGCTGTTAAACACAATGGCTATCATGTGACAGGTTTTACTACAGCAACAGAACAAACTGTCAAACTGTCATAGACATGGAAAAGTTGGTACAAGTACATGTAACTTGAGCAAAGCTCATGCAACGCACGATAGCAGCGGTCCTTCCACCTTGGCAATCAGTGTAGAGAAATAAAATAATAATACATCTTGAAAGAGTACTCAAATTTGAGGCCTAAGAATTCTTGAATTTAAGAGGTCAAAACATAGATTGTTAAAAATGTACATTCTATGCTAAAAATTTCATATGCAAGTTGTCTAGGTCTATCTCCAGCCATTACCGCGCAATTCACTCTTAAAATGTGTGTCCCAGCTTGAAATCACGAAAAATTCACTAAAAACCTCCATTTTGAGGGGGGTGCAAGGTCATTCAACGTCATTGATGTTGACACTCCTAAAAAGCTCTATCACTAGTGCTTGTTATGATAAGTAGCATGTCTGTGCGTATCTGCAACTGTTTTCATGCTAAAGGAGCCAATATCAGTGAAATAACCACTTTTTAGCAGGTACCCCCTTTGACGCTTGCATGAGCAGGCCTCCTTGAACCTAGAGTGTCGGCACTTAGACTGCTATAATTTGTGTTTAATGCTGAAAATTTCATGTGCAGGTTGTCTCGGTCTATCTTCAGGCATTTTGTGCAATTTACTCTTGAAATGTGCGCTGCAGTCAAAAATTGCAAAAAAAATCACTAAAAAGCTCTTTTAGATCATGTTCAAGATCGTTCAAGGTCATCGATGTTGATAAAGCTAAAAAGCCTGTCACCAGTGCTTGTTATGATAAGCAGCATGTCTGTACCTATCTGCAACCGTTTTCACACTATACGAGCCAACAGCAGCAAAAAAACATCTTTTTAGGGGGTACCCCTCTTTGATGCCCTAGTTCAAGGGGAACCCCCTCACCCAGGGCCACGAAATTTTGTCACGATAAACTAGAGGCTTTTTGGCAGCTACATTGAAGATTTCACGATTTTAGCTTGCACCATTTCGATACAATACAGCAGTGTGACAGACAGATGCTCAGGTCATGGCTAAGAAGCGCGAAGCATTCTGCTATCGCATGTAAAAACCCATAGTCTCCGTTCATCGACTTGTCTTGTTCTTTTCCAATGTGCATTGTTTCTTTGACAATTTGTTGGCTCTAGCAAAATGTAGCTGTGAATAGAAATCATTCATTCCAGAAGCAATGTCAACAATTTAACATGCCAATAATTCAACTAAGAAAGGTTGCAAATTTACAAATTTATAAAAATATAGGCTAGCTGATTAGCAAGTGCTGCTTCATCTGCTTATGAGTCAAAGACACAGCCTAACCTTGTTGAGAATGTTGACATAGGAGAACTGAACAAGTTCAGCTTCATCAGGTGAACATTGTTCGGACAATGGCAAAGCATTTAACAACTCTCTCTCTACAACCGACAGAAATAACTTGATCATAGCACTGACAATAAACAAATTTCACTTTACGTGACACAAAACTGTAAAAAAAACTACAAAGTCATGTCGAACACGTCCAACCATTAGCTTCTTTCGAGCTAAGTGACCATTTTCCAAAAATGTGTAACTCCAGGTTTTTTCCAGGTTTTCCTGCAACATATTCGAACACTCTTAACAATGTCCTTGCAGACTTAGGCCGGTTCAATATCTATACACCAATAAAACAAACATTTCTCCAGAACTCATGTGAGCTTAAAGTGGATGTGACGTCATTGTAACTTATGACATCATAAGGCGTTTTATATCGGTCCCTCCAGCTAGACTTTACCACAGACTTGAGTCTATCATTGTTTGGATAGTTGACACCACAGAGAAAATTTTTCAAATTTAGAAAAAAAGATAATAGTTACTGTTAGTCAAGTCTCTGCTGTATGTAGGATGATCTTATTGTACGAAGCTAGAGTCGCAAACAGCTTGCTGGGTAATTTTAACTTTGGGATCGGGCACTGCCGGATTTAGGGGAGCTCTTCATGCCTTGCTCTCAGGCCCCCACACATCAGGGCTCCTCCGGTCGTACATTGTAAAAATTGTTTAACCTTTCACAGAGACGATGGATATCACTAACTGTTAACTTTTCGATAAAATTTTACCGACAATGTCAAATCCTGACATGACATTGTATTTAGCAGAATCATTCTTATTAATGGCCAGTGCAGATTTCAGCTACTGTGCATTTATATTGCAAATAAGAAATTCATAAACGTATTTCTCGGGGCATCCAAACAATCACATATCCCTCTTGTCTCACGTTCGTGAATCCAGCTGCAGAATGGAAAACTGTGGTGCATATTTCTGTGCTGCTTGCGCATGCACTCCAAATCGTATATGTTTAACGTTTTATGACATCATAAATTTCAGTGACACCACATCCGATTTAAGATCGTACAAGTATGGGAGAAATATAACTTTTACTGGTGTATAAATTTTAAACAGTTTGTTAGCCTAATATACCGGAGCCTATCAAGTTGTAAACTTTGTCTAATTTTCCTTGTATGTATTGGTTTTTCACGGCTGGCACAGGTATTGGCTATTGAATATATTTATAATCGCAAATGAGAAATTCATGAACGTACTTGTCTGTGCTCTCATAAAATCACATGTCCCAGGGCCTTGTGTTGGAAAATATGACGACAGACTGATAAAATGTCACGCAACAGCGAGCGCAATTTTACGCTGTTTGCGCTGGCACTCCAAATCATTTCTGTTTAACGCTCTATGACGTCATACGTTACAATGACGTCATATCCGCTTTAAGCTCATACATGTTTAGGAGTATAATTTTTCAAAAGTTTTGCAGTGTAACATATCAACTTGCAAAACTTTTTGAATGCCCCTCGGATGGCTAGAATAGAATTGTTTATTTAACTGATTCACCGTACGATTCTAGGAGCCAATGGCGATGACAACAAACGTTGACGTTTAAAAATAAAATATTGTGATAAACACAAAATAAGATGTAAAGAAAGTTAAATCACACAAGTACCAACACATTCATTCATTTAATGGCTAGCAATATACTATCAATTTGTCCTTTTATAGCGGCAAAGTAAACGGCAGAGTTAGCTGGCAAATGAATACGCCTGAACTGCTCATGAACGACTGTTCGTCGATTCAAATTCTCCAAGCTTCTACTGCCGTCTAACGACGTCCATGAAATCTGTTGTAGACAGAGCTGCAGTTGGCTGATGATGAACTCAACATCAGGTCGCACGGTACACTTACGTTGTTCCGGAATTACCAAGAAATTTACAGTTGTCGACAACACCTTCCTGCCTTGTCAGGAAAAGGTTTTATTTGCGCACGCTCGACCGAAACGTCACAGATCATTTCAAACAGCTCCTTCAATGTTCAACGTAGTCTCACTGCTGGACTATGAACACACTCATGGTTTTCAGATATCAATACTAATTCGCACATGAGAAATCTGACTTCTCTTCAAAATCAACGTTTACAAGAGCCCATAACACAGCTCCTCATTTCTCTATCACTTGTAACTGATGGTTAAATTAGTGATGCACTGATTCTGCAGTTCTGTAAACATTTAATTCTGGCAATGTTCCAGTGTTCTGGCTGATGCCCAAAAAGCAAGCAAGCAAGCGTTACAGACACGTAATGTAACCTATTAACTACTATCCTACACCAGCCTGTCAATATAAACGCTAAAATATACTGGGCACATTTCACAACCTTACAGTCCTTATTACCCATTTTATCCACAGCAAACACAGAGTTTACTGTGGAATGTCATGTGGCAAAAAAATCCACCATCAGAAATATTATGACAGCTACTGAGCGAACAAACATTGGTGTTGCCCAAAGACAAACTGAACAATAAACAGTTTCCACGCAATGCTTTTGTCTGACAATTCCTGACAGATGTCAATGTCCACCATTCAGCCATCTCCTCTAAGAATGTTGCTGCCACTGAGCAAACACAACGGAGTCATTTTATGCCTAACGCCTAATGATAAAGAACCCGTATGATCCAGAATAAACAAAAAAATAACACTGCCACCAAAAAATAACCAACCACTCCATTCATTGGCCATTTCCATCAAAATCTGTAATATGTACCCTCTGGGTTATTTTGAATATAAAAACATTAGTCAGACAAAAAATCAGGGATAACCTCACCTTCAGCAGCGGACATCATGTGATGTTGGACAAGGCATTCAAAAGCCTCGAAGCATCGCACGTCAAGCACTAAAGCAGCACGGTAGCATTGCACGGCTTGTGAACGATTATCCATTGCTTCATAGATACGACCTCGTAACAACTGTATGGCGCTTTCCACCTGACAAATGTACAGGTGAGCCAGACACTCATGACATCAGAACAGAACAGACTTAGCACTAGGATATAGAAAAAATAACTGATACGGTACTGGGTGCTGACAAAATATGTGGCAATCTGCATTATAATCATGGAAATTCACTGTCATAAACCTAAAACATGTGTAGTCGGTATCCAGCCACTATATAATATGTATGTTAACATCAGTCAATACTGTATAAATTATCACACAAAGCAGAAAGAAAGTCTGTGAATGTGATCAAATGGTCAAACAATCCTCTAGCAGAGATACTGTGACAGTAATCGAACTTAGCATACACTAAATGATGAATTGTGTTTTGTTGTCATGAATGGAGATGACGTCGCTGATTTCATTAAGAATTTGGTGGCCGAGTCATCTGGCACAGTCTCAAGAGTACTCAGTGCCTCCTGGTAATCTTTCACTGCAAACTACAGAACATCACATCAATCACCTTCACCTCCGTCTCAGCCAGTATCAGAATGGTTCATCTCAATATGTTTCAACCCCATGATGCTTCACCCAGTCTGAACATTTGACCCACTAAAAAATTACAAACAGCAAAGACCAATGGGGAAGATGAATAAATGGAGAAGACAACGGGAAAGACAAATTGATGGTGACAGCCCGCTATGGCTAAGTTCTACCAACTGTAGTAAACCGGAAATAAAATGAAAAAAATAACATGCTAACACGACTTGTTTATTGTTGAAATTCTGGGTTGACCACATTATCACGAAGTCTGTAGACTACCCAAGATTTATAAAAAAACTGCACACATCGGCAAAAATCAAAATTTATTTGGGTGAATGTATACCAGAGTATTGCAAAAAGTATTGCAATACTGACTGTAAAAAGTATTGTAGTCGGTATTGCAATACTTTTTCCACCAAGTATTGCTATTGCAATACTTTCATTGCAATACTTTCTGCAAGTATTGCTAACAACCCTGACTATTAACTATAAAAACATACCAAAAACTTCCATACACAGTGTTACTTACATGGCATCGTGCAGCTAAATATCGACCAAACAGAAGCTGTAAACACACACAAAGAACTTTATAATTACCAGCGATAAAAGAGCAAAGAATGCAATAACACAATTCAGTAGAGCACATAAAACACTGTAGATGTTTCAAATATATCCTTTCATTCTTGACTGCATTCATTCCCATTTTCAAATTTTTATGTAACTCCCATTACACAAAAACAACTCTCGTATAAATTCACTAAATTAGCTTAAGTTTGTATCAAAGTGTAACCTAACTTGATGCCAAAGCTTGACGTATTGTGGTAAACCTGTTGGTGTTGATCAGCAAAAATACTCTAAGTCAGGCACATGACTGTTAGTTGGCAGGTAAACAAGTTTGGTATATCATCAAGGGGACAACTCGCCCTTTCATCCCTCCATGTTCATGGTAAGTAAATCAAGTAGTGGCCTGCCCCGATGTCTGGGGTTAAAGTGGGGCACATTCACCTGAGTTGGGTGGCAGCCTTGCAGGTGATCACATATGACACACTGTAATGCTCAGTAGGTATGAGATGTGTTCCCAATCCCATAAAAGGTATATGCACTTTGAGCGTCAACTGAATTGAGTCACCACCTGTTCTCAGAACGTGTTATTAACATTTGGAATAGTCTTGATAATAGAACAGTGACATCTACATCTATCAACATCTTCAAAGGGAATCTGGAAAGAGTCAGACAGTCAAAAATTGGAAACTGATGCTATGTGGTCTACTGAGGCTGAACCGTGCTGCCGGGGAGGCCTTGTCCTGTAAGTAACTTCTTTGTATACTGTTATATTATGAATCAACTGATTTAGTGACAGGCAAATAACACAAACTCTTCTGGCACAAAAAAACACCCACATAAGACAACCTTGTCAATATGATGTGATCTGAGATGGTGTAGTGCACGATGATATTGTCCTGTCATGTAGAGTAAGTTAGCATAGCAGAAGACATCATGCGTTTCACCTACACATACACACAGGTTATTATTCACTCCTAGCTGCATAAAGGATGGATAACACACTCAGACCACACACATTCACACACCACTCACTGTTAAAAACAAGAATGCACATATGTTGCACAACCTATTTTACAATCACACATCTTCTTCTTCTATTAAGACAAAATTTATGAAGGTGCCACACTTACAAAAAAAACACAAACTAATAAGGAATAAAACTGTCTACTTGCATTTGTGAATGACTGGTGTTATGCACACAGCCAGCCATATGTATTAGTGTTGTTACGGTTATCGAAATCGACATCGAAACCGCGGTTTTAGGCTCTCTATTGCTGCTAGACAATGCAAAAATGACGAAACCAGCATGCCGCACATGCACATGCGCAACAGAGATAAAACGCCAGATGCTGATGTGGAGACGCAAGCTACATGCCTAGACACAGGGGGTGCGTATGTCAGATGCTGGGGCGACATCACTAGAATGCTCAGATCTACAGCTGTAGGCCTACGTGCAGCTAAAAGTTGTCTTTTGTAGAATGTATGACTTTTAACTTTAACAGCTTGCGTGCAATATGTGGCGCAACGTTGCGAGTGGTTTTCGGTTTATGGCGGTAGATCGAGCCGGCAGATACTACAATTTGTGTCTATATTATCGTGTAGGGTTCAGTGATTAGGGTTAGGGTTAGGGTTGACAAAACTTGCCAAGCGGCTATCCAATGATAGTTCCTAGCTTGAAAATCTGCTTGGCCAGACTGCCAACCTGTGAGGCTACGGCCAAGGTCGGGCAGTTGCTCCGGTGGCGCCGTGTCTGTGCTGACGGCGAGCGGCCTTCGAAAACGAATGGCCTTGGCCGGTCTTTCCGCCGCTGCAGCATTTTTTGCAGGGCGGAAATTCTGCCACTCCAGCAAATGGATGGCACTTAGTGCAGCAGATTTTCCGACACTGTAGCGTCGTGCTTTTATTTATTTTCTGTTGTGGCAGAAGTAGCTGCATAATCGTTTTGGCACCGAAAGACAACACTGAACCAATACCACAAACAACAGATAAAATGTACTTGAAAAGTACTGATGTGTTTACCTTCTGACAGAGTCACCAGCTTATTTGCCCAGAATAATGCTGAATCCAGCTGATGCTGCAACCAAAAAACAAACGTCACAAGCCTCAATAATGAATCACCAGTATATTCAACGGGGTGGGGGGAATCAGCCAGGGGGCGAACAAGCCAAGGGGCGAATCAGCCAGGGGATGAACAAGCCAGGGGCGAACGAGCCAGAGGGCGAATAAGCCAAAGGGCGAATCAGCCAGGCACAGGGGGCGAACAAACCAGGGGGCAAACGAGCCAGGGAACGAACAAGCCAGGGGGTGAACAAGCCAGGGGGCAAACCGGCAAAAAGGCGAAAAAGCCATAATTCGCTCACTTGCTGCGCCACAGGTGGGTACTGCAAACTCCTGACGAGAGGCCTATGCAATGGCCACCACTGTGGCTGGCAAGAGGAAGTAGCAACAGGCATCATTCCAGCGTAATCTGATAGGCCTACTGCTGGGTAACTTGAATTAGTCTCGCGTGCTTAATGCTTTAATTGCTAGGCCTACTGCCACTCTGAAGTGATCCCCCACCGCGCTGCTATCAAAAGAGGGAAAAGCATGGAAGTAGGAGGGCAATGACAGACAGGGTAACAGGAACTTTCTTTCCCACGTACTAGGAGCGAAAGTTTCATACATGGAACTTTCGCTCCCTGGTACTTTCGTTCCCTGGAACTCTCGTTCCCAGGAACTTTCGTTCCCTGGAACTTTCGCTACCCTGAGCGAAAATGAGGTGGAACTTTCGCTCCTCACTCAGAGTTAACAATTATAGGTCTACAAACTTAATAGAAGCAGATGAAGTCAAAGGACACCAGCATGTGGTGTAAATGCTCAACGTCCAAAAAAAGAAAGCCTAGCTGTCACTAGGGAAGGGAACGTGCTACAGCTAGCCTATAAATGTTTTCCGAAAGATGGGTTTAAGGTTTAGGGAAGAGACTAGAATTTAAAATAACGGTAAGAACTTGACGAAAAATATAATTTAAGGAAGAATTTATAAACAAATATAATTTTAAGAAAAATTTGGATAACTTAGTAAATTTAAGATGAATTAATTAATAAAATAATTTGCTAGATCATGCCATCTTTTACTACAGTGAAGCTGTACAAAGATACGAACAAGCTATAATGCCTTAATTTTAGTTAGTTTATCAATGAAATAATCATAATTTGTGTTGGGGAGTGAAACCACGTTACGTTGACTGTGGGAATGAAAGTTCCATGGAACGAAAGTTCCTGGGAGCGAAAGTTCCATCTATGGAACTTTTTTCCCGTGAGCGAAAGTACGAGGGAACGAAAGTTCCATAATTCACAGACAGAGCCCACCGTGGTCCAGATGGTGTCATTCTGCCTCCCCTGCCCAGAGTCCACAACTTCAGATTTTCATGGCGCCATAATATGCAAATCAGACCAGTTGTAATTTTTACAGGCCTAAGCAAACCGGTCCGGTCCAGCCGGCGGGCCGCCCGCCCCGTGCAGAGTTCTACTGTATACGGTGAGCAAGTTATCACTGACGGAAATCAACGCTTTATAACTAAGTACAAAATAAACCAGATGTTGAGTATTAAACAAATATTAATGATACTAAAATTTAAGCAATAAATGCTTACATTTTCCACGTAGAATCTTATATGATCACGTAATTTCGTTTTCACATCATTTTCCGCCATTGCGCTCTTAGAATGTTTACATCAAATTAAATGTTCTATGCAATTTGGTGAAGCACCACCGATCTGATTTTAAAACCGAAGTTAAAAACTGAACTTGAAAAAAATCTCTGGTAGGCACTAGGCACTTCACATGCACAATGCACATGTATAGTGTTCAACACCAAATTGTCGTGGTTCATTATCGAACACTGACCCACTAGGAGTTCCCTAAACCCCAAACCTTTGGTGTGCGCATACATTAGAACGTGCTTTATTTTTAAGGGGAGGGGTTGAGTCTGGGCCTGGCCGTCTGGGGGACGAATCACGGATCTGATACAAAAATTTCAATGTTTAAAAAAACTGAATTGGGCAAATTTCTAACGCACAAAGATAGGGCATAAAATATTGTATGGCAGGATGCCCACGTCCCCTCTTAAATACCGTGGTACGTCATGCCCCCGTACGTGTAGTTTCATAAGTTCACAACAGCAATTAAGTAACTAGCAGTGGCGATCGAAGCCATAGGGAGGGGTTAAAGACTTTGAGTTTTCGCTTTTGATCAGCATCACTTCGGTAATTTGCGTAAAAGCGATGAAAAAAGCACAGAAATTCCCAGCTATGGGTAACTATAGCTCCAGCAGACTTCCAATGACTTCACTCGCGTTATTGTGAGCAAGTTTTCGTGATGCAAAAATTAACCACGTTATAATGTCACGAGAGGCCACCAATGGCCGACCATAATTATAAATTCTAAAAACAGTGGAAAGCTAGCTTCATCAGTCTCGAAGGTGAGGAGCTTTGCCTCGATCCTGATCGACTTTCCAACGGCGCTCGATCCGGGGCTCGTTTTTCCTGGACTCTGGCGGGCGCCGTCCCCATGGGCCAACAGTTTGGGGCAGGTCATTGATGCAGTGCAATGTCCAAATCAGGTTACAGAACCTCGCGCATTTGCAAAATTATTCGTGCTTCGCGCTCATCGCTATGAATCCCTCCTCTAAAACCCCTCACCTCGTCACTGCGTGGTAACTGGAGTATAGGCCTCATAGCACAGCACAATAGTAATCTATAATTACGTGCTGTGATTTCGCATTGAAAAAAGCTCAATACCCACTCGTTTGCTTCTACAGTGGAGTCGATCCTGGAGGCGAGCGCGGCAATCGGCCCTTCCCCACAATAACAAGAAGTCCAGCTGTCGCTAGGATAACCCACCGTATTGGTTGTCAGTGACCTCCAAGGTCATCCAAAGTCGATGATTTTCATTTTATTTGAAAAGCCGTATGCCTCTTTCTATTAGTGATTCCTATCTCGCATGGTTTAGCCACAATAGCGCGTACTGGCCTTTAAGGTCATCAGAGATCGATGACTTTCAGGTTATTTAAAAGCCAATTTATGCCGCTTTTTATTAGTGATTAATAGTAACCTTGGCCGTATTCTCACTTTTTCCGAGATGTGGCCAGTTTTCCGCTGAAAAACGCACATTTTTTACCCCCTACTTTATTTAACCCCCAGTTTAAAAATGTGCCTCTTGCACTAAATGGCTGAAATTTTATACGGCCGAGTTTTTTTATTCGTGTAAAAAGTTTTCCCTTACGACCTTAAGCTTAGCCACAATACATTTGTTACATACGGACGGACAGACAGACGGACGACAACCACGCCAATTAGGAGCCTAAGCCTATGGCTCGACCGTTACTTAAATACGGTCGGCTAAAATGCCAGGATAAGAGCATTACTCTCTTGGCTGTTTCCTAAACTCTTTTATGCTTAAAATGTATTTGCGGCGGATTCGGGGAGTTTACGTCGTTCTACAGGTTCCTTCGCAGGTAAGAAGAGGCTCGCAATCTCTGCATGCCTTTCGCAAGAACTCCAGCCGCGCCGATCGGCATCGATTTCCGGCTTTTGGGGCGTCATTAACCTAGGCCCGAGTCAGCCTATAGGCTATATGCAAATTCGGTTCTAGGCAAGATTTTGCTTCAACCTACAAAAATAAATTTTAATTGACATCAGTGCGTTATTCAGCAGCACATTGACACACAATCAGTGTGATGCGGGCAATATCACCTTTTGAGATTTTTGCTGTTTTTGATGTGCGAGTTCTTTAATGTTGCCGTTAACAAGTATATAAACTGATGTTTTGTACATTTATTATAAGGTAGACATATTATATACGGCCTAGGGCAATCAAGCAGTGTTGCTAAAATTCAACCCACACTTTTAATTTCAAAAATTTTATCTTGACGCGGGCAGCGAGCTAGGCCTACGTGTCCGTGAATATTGGGGCTCCACAAAATTAGAATACGACGGTAGGCGTAGGCATATCACGTTGTTACAGTGAGCAATGTCTGCAAAAACTATGAAAAATGGTTTAGGCTATAGACTATATTCGATGGAGCATAAACTCTATGTCGGTTTTTATTTGATATGCCTCTATTACTATCACCTAAAACAGGAAATTATAGATTATAATCTGCACACCTATGAAATGCGGCAAGATTATTACGAGACGGCAAACGTATCCGGTACACAGCAGTGAAGATATTTATTGAAACACCGGTAGCAAATATTGTGAAAATATACCATACCCTGATATACAAAACGGTCACGACAAAATAACGATTAAATCATGTTCTATTGTGCATAACGAAAGTACAGGGTGCGGCAAAAAAGTGGACCCCTAAAGTTTTTCGCTGTTTTCTCAGCAACCGTTTGGAATTTTAATTTGAAAGTTTACAGATTTATTTATCAAAAACTTTCACATTTAACTGCCAAGTAAAATATAATTCTGTTGAAAAAAAGACGAAGTTACAGACTTTTTAACATGACCGCTTACCGATTTTTCAGCATTCAAAAATGTTCCGGCTACAACACCAATTTAATAACATCGTTGAAACAACACAGTTAAATAATGATCAAATGCCAGAATTCC
>Ga0056128_1008603_pt1 | contig 12854 bp, 11 predicted proteins | sample WorMetLIZISLAND2_FD_71113 | JGI IMG/M metagenome (GOLD analysis project Ga0056128, IMG submission 71113) | Marine gutless worms symbiont microbial communities from Max Planck institute for Marine Microbiology, Germany - Olavius geniculatus... ...
AGTATCGAGACTCAGTTCTGGGTCACGAAGACTGTCTGGCAGCGAATTCCAAGTTGACGGGCCCGCCACAGAAAAGCGCCAACGACCGAAACTGTTCAGTCGATAGCGCAGTACAACCAACTTCCGCTGTGTGGCAGAACGTAGAACGTACAGGGCAAAGATGTAAAAAACATAGGTTTTGGAAAAAATTGTAGGTTTCTAACGTTTTTAGTTTTGGGTTTTTTTCAGTTTGATGTACTAAAAATATGGGACACAGAATTTTAAGACCTATTGAAGAACAACCTACACCACATCTCCATGTCACATCAATTTTTGTTGAGTGAATGACGTGATGTCAGAACTGAAAAAAAATCTCACTTAAAATAGGAAATTAAATTTGGTTTGCATTACAAATATACCTTGTGTACAAGTACCCTGTATACTGCATACCCTGTGTCAGATAAAACAATTTTAAGTACATAAAATTTGGACTCTGAGATTTTGAGATTTAAAGAAAACTTAAAAACCTAGGATTTTAAATCAATCTTTTAACTTTAGCACTAGTATTGGGGTGGTGACATATGATATATCATAGCAGAAGCGTTCGTGCACAAGGGAGGTGTCCAACTTATGTCCAGGATAGGCCTCACGTGGGAGCAGGCAGTTCCGTAAAGGACTAATTGGCATTTATTGCATACAAGGAAGAGTGCCGACACTTTTCACTTTTTTAGCTGATGTGGTTGTGTGTTGCTGTATTCGAGGCTGGAAGCATTTGTGTATCGGTTTAACCCAGTCTTCTGTCTGCAGTACCGGAATAGACTCTGATCAGATTAGATCTGCTTGTTGCTGTAGATGCAGAAATGCCTGGTCCATCTGATGCTAACTATGGTTATCAGCAACCTCCACTGGTAGCAGCGCCCCGAGGCCCTTCTCCCATTCCTCGTGGACCATTGCCTGCTGCCGGTTTTTCCCAGGCGCCTGCCGGTCAGCCGATGATGCCGGGTTTTTCACAGCCGTCATCCAATAACTATCCAGTGGCAGCTCCACGGAGTGAGCCGGTTGCAATGGGATACAGTCAGCCAGTACCTCAGGTTAATCTACCTCCGCAACCGGCAGGTGAGCACTATGCATCATTGCAGTGTCAGCACTACGCTGTATTAAGGGTGATGAATGATGAGTAGGAAATTCATTTTTCGGGGTCTTGTAGTATTAAAACCTTTAGACTGATTTTCAGTTTTGCCATTTACGTTTATAAGAAAGAATGATGTGCCTGTCTGACTGATGCACTTTCTTCTCTCATCCAACTGAGTTTCAGACCTTTGATGTAGTCTCTGACAAGGTTTTTTGTTAATTTTTTTACCTGTAGTAAATATATATGTTATTTGTCATATTATTTACTGTTTTTACTAGCTATGAATTTTCTAATGTATAAATTTTTCTTTTTTTGCTTTTGTAGTGGCTGATAGCTTACACATGAAATGTAGGCAAAAACTAATAAGTGAGTTGGCATTTTAGTAAAGCTATTGCTGCATTAAACCCAGTCCAAGCTTGTACTTTGTGCAGCTTTGTTAACGTTACCTTAGAGCAGCATAAGGCATTACTGTTTCTAGGTGGTGTAGGCACTGGTGCGGCTCTGAAGCCGGAAGACTTCGCCCGGGCGATGAAGCTGTGCAAGTTTGCCAGCAGTGCTCTGCAGTACGAGGACTCAAAGACCGCCATTGATAACCTCACCAAGGCCCTCAACCTACTTACAACTGGACAGGAATAGCTGTACAAATGCGTCGGCTTAGTGCGTGGATTCTCACGGGTTTTGAATATTTTTCTGAGTTTTGAGTTAACTGAAATTGTAACCTGAATACTCCTGAAGTTGGACATAAAGGCTGAAACATTCTCAAAAATTCTTGAATTTGGTATTTTCTCCCTGAAAAACGAAGTAGTTGAATCATTACTTTTGAAAATGTAATTTTCCTTAAGATACATCGGTATCAATGACGTATTTCACTTGCTTATTTCAATAAAGTTTGATCGAGTGATATTTTACATTCGATATACCATGTTCTGTTACTAGAGTTATCTACATTTGACTAATAGGATAGCGTGTGAAGTCGGTACTAAAAATGTCCTGAATCTCGATTGTCAGTTGAGTGGGAAATATATACAGGGTGGTCCATAAAAATGTGGCAGTTTATTTTTTTCTATATCTACGCCAATAATTTGACCAATTTTTAAAAATTTTTTACTGGCACACTCTGTGGACAATTTGCAATAATGTGATTATTATATATCTCACCACACCATAAATGTCTCCACACTGCCTTGTGAAATATAAATAAATATGAATATATAACGATAAGAACAAACAAACATTTTGATAAATAAACACAAAAACACTTCAGACCAACATTGCGGTGATTGATCTTTATGACACTAGACTGTGTTGTCTGGTGTCAGTGCCGTTAAGAAACTACTCCCTCACTCACTAGTGTCATACAGATCATTCACCGCAATGTTGATTTGATGTGTTTTTTCCACTTACCTAAATGCTCATTATTATTGTTAGTTTTTTCTTACATTTATATTTCACAAGGTAGTGTAGGGATGCATTTACGGTGTGGTGGGACATATAAAAACCACATTATTTCAAATTGTCCGCAGAGTGTGCCAGTGAAAGAGTTTTGAAAATCAGTCAATAATTGGCAAATATATGGACAAAAGTAAAGTGCTACATTTTTTATGGACCACGGTGTAGTGTCCACATATCGTGCAACCATCTGTGTAACCATAACCCCAGATCTTTGACCTCTTGAGATGAACATTGGCACACCAGTTACTCCTGTTCCAGGGAACGTCCATGCCAACTTTGGTTTTCTTAAAGGCCAAGTCGCACCAAAAAACGATACTGGCTAAATATGTGTGTAGAATGTAACAATAATTAATAATACACTGATCTAATGAAATAAAAACGTCGCTTTGAAGTAATTTTATCACAAATATGTTGTGCCAGCCGAACGCACCCGAACGTGCCACAAAAACTGATGATGTCACTCACAGGACGCTTTGTTGCCAAACTGACATTCGCTTTGAAACCATAGTAAACCCATTGGTTTTACTCAGAATAATGTCGCATTTATCATACAAATAATGATGCACAGATGGTGACATCAGAAATTACGTCAGTATTTACAACTAGAGGTGTGCGGTTCTTAAAATTAACAAAGTGCTGGAATATTGCGGTTTTTAGAGGGTTTACTGATGAAAAATTTGGCTTTTTGGGGGCTATTTGGCCATAAATTAAGCTGCATTTGACTTGAAGGCAATAAAGCTAGTTAGCAACCCCCCCCTCGCTGCAGATGACTTCACAGTTCCGAACATGGCCGAAGTCATGAAAAGGGAAAAGCGAGTACTTTGTACCTTATTTTTAAGGTATTAAGATGTATTAGCAACCAGAATATTAATGAATATTGACAATTAGCATTTCATAAAGCCGACTAGCGCTTTGTAACAGTTATGTAAACTAGTGTGACTTGACCTTTAAACATTTGTTTTATTGTAGGAGCTTGTATGAGGCAGATAGACAGGTGGGCAAGACTTGTATAGAGCCTGTTAGAATGGCTGCACATTAAAATCTCCAGCAAATTTTTAGTTTTTTTTTAACGCTACAATTGTTTATTTGAATTTCAGCTAATTGACATGTGTTTATCTGTACATCAAATGCTATGTTTTCTATTGTAGTAAATTGTGTACCATAAGCTGTAGCGATTTTGTTGTTTTGGTTTTTCCTGTTACATTGTGCATAATGTTGGGCATATGTCGTCATTACTTGCTGCTGTCTCTTGAAGCTGAAAGCTATAAGTTTATTGTGTCTGGCTGCTGCAGTAATTTCTGAAACTTAATTTTGTGGACCGGCCTAGACTTGGGAGAAAATCTAGAGAAATGGGCTGGATAACACAGAAACTGATTATATGATTGTACTGGCTTATAGTTTTTGGCAACACATTGTAGAGTATACAGCTTACCCATGATTCACAGAGTCTTTAAAAGTGTAGGAAATTTGTGTCTTATTTTTCTAGGCCATGATAAGTGCTGGAAATAGACCTGGGAGTTGACTTGAGGCGTTGGGTTCGGGTCGTTTTTTTGGAGGGGGGTCGGAGTCAAACTTTAACAGGGTTGTTTGATTTTTTCAAGTCTATTTTTGTTATATGAGTATTGGTTTTGCTTATTTTGCATGTTCGTTTTAGCTTCTAGTGCACATTCTTTTCATGTTAGGCCTATATTAATGTTAGGCCTACGTAGTAAACTATTACTAGTTTGATGTTCTTTCTTATAGTCTTATGGGCAGTAGGCATGGACTGCAAATCTGCTAATGCCATGTTCTAAGTTTTTAAATGCATTTCTAAAAAAATTCATTCACACCGTATTTAAGTCTAATCACTTTTAGAAGTTTCATTAACTGAATCTGTCGCCAAGCTAGCAATCAAGGTTTTATGATCCTAGCTTGCACCATTCTGACACAGTCGTAGAGTATGACAGACGCACAGATGGACGCTTCAACAATAGCTAAAATGCGCGAAACTTTAGGCCTACATGCTGTCGCGCGTAACAAAAATCCAATTTTAAGGTCATTCAGTCAAGTGTTTTACAGTTACTGGAAAGCCGATGAGGTACTTCATAAGGTTGCATGATAATAGGCTTACTTACTGCAATTCTAAAAGGTCCAAAGACATAACGACCAAAATTACTAACAAGAAGCGCAGCTGACGCTAGGGTAGGTCGACAGCACCTTCTATATGCTAATCTGAAGGCCAGCGTCCAAATTCTATCACGGAAAGAAAGCGATATCCCATAGTGCATGAGTACATTATATATACAGTATGGTGACGCTGCTGTATCGAACTCTTCAATCATCGCTAGGATGCGATACGGTAATTCGGCACACGTGGGTGATGACCGTAGGCAGCAACGTTGCATTCATAATTGCGAGTGCGACTAAACCACTGCAAATAAAAACATGGTTACTATTGACAGCCTATAGGAACTCGTTTTCGCCCTATCCAACGGTAGGGCATGTAGCATCGCCAACCCCTTTCGACGTACCGTTTAGCCACAATACCGCACGATTGGCATAGCAGAGTTTGTAATGATTATTCAGGTCATCCATAGTCGATGATTTTCATGTTATATGAAAAGGCTTATGCGACTTCCTATTATAGTGATCAAAAACCTAGCAACTTCTCTCACCGTTTAGCCACGATACATGCATGACAGGCGACAGTCAGACAACTCGTTGACGACAGACACATCATACCAAAGGGCCGACTCTTAAGCTATAGGGTCTATGGCTAAAGTTGACATAAAAGCTTACGACAGATTCATTCAGCTTGGACTTTATAGTTTACACATTGCTAGGCTATAAATATGTTTGTGTAACAGTTACTTGTTATGCGGATAGGCTCTACATAGCGTATGATTATGCAGGAGTTCTTTCGATCAGAATAAAACACGTCAAACTGCTGTGGGTGCTATTTTTTGTTGATTCGCATGCGTCCGGTGGCAATTGGCACACATTTTTGCAGTAATTTAGGCCCTACAATCTATTTTTCAACTTTTGTCTAAGTCACTAGTCGATTTATTTTCAAGTCGGGTCAAGTCACATTTCATCCAAGTTGTCGACTTAAGTCGACTTGACGACGTTCCAAGTCGAAGTCGGGTCAGATTGCACTGAGACGGTAACTCCCAGGTCTATAGCTGGAAATGTTTTTTGGTCCTGTGAAATCCAATTTAGTTGTTGAGTTGATTTACATTAAATGTTTTTGAATTTATCTTCAATTCGTGGAGTTGAAGGTTATGAGCAGCACTGATGAATGCGTGTTTGATAAATATGTTTATGTAACAGTGTCAGATTAGTACTATTGTTGCTTTTATTCGTGTTTCTGCAGCTTTTTTTAAATTAACGTGTAACTGCTATTGTCTGTCTGTCCGTCTGTCACACTTGTGATGTGTATCAAAACGGTGCAAGCTAGGATCACGAAATCTACACTGTAGGCTGCCCCAAGGACTCGTAGTTTATTGTGACAAAATTTTGTGCCCGTGGGTGCGGAGGTTCCCCTCGAACGAGGGCGTCAGAGAGGTACCCCCTAAAAGACGTTATTTTGTCGTTATTGGCTCGTATAGTGTAAAAACGGTTGCAGATAGGTACAGACATCCTGCATATCATAACAAGCACTAGTGACAGGTTTTTTAGATTTGTCAACATCGATGACCTTGAACGATTTTGAACCCCCCCAAAGGGGGTTTTAGTATTTTTTTTTGCAATTTTTGGCTGCAGCGCACATTTCAACCGTGAATTGCGACGGAATGGCTGGAGATAGACCAAAACAACCTGCAGGTGAAATTTTCAGCATTGAACGTAGATTATAGCTGTTCAAGTCCCGACCCTCTAGGTTTAATGAGGCTTGCGTAGTTGGGCGTCAAATACAGCTACCTCTCTAAAAAGTGGTTATTTTACCGCTTTAGCGTGAAAACAGTTGCAGATTGACGCTCTATAGGCTTACTGCTTATCATAACAAGCACTCGTGACAAGCTTTTGAACTGTAAACATCGATGACCTTGAATGACCCTAAACTCCCAAAATACGGGGTTTTAGTGGGTTTTTTTGCAATTTTCGGCTGTGGTGCACATTTCATAACTGAATTGCGCCGATATGGCTGGAGATAGACCTGGATAACCTGCAAACAGCAACTGCTAATGCTGTCGCGCGTCTCATGAGCTTTGCTCAAATTACTTGTTTAATGAGACATGGGACATGGCGTATAGCCTAGACAACACAGCCAACAACTTTGATGCAAAATATATCAAACACAATCATCAAACTTATTTGTGGGGCGGTGGCGATAACTGACACATTTAAGCGGAGACTGAAAACTCACTTTTTCTGCAAATTTTATGACTTGGAGCATGATTTTACGGAGGCTTAGTCATTTTATTGTATTTTATTTAAATGTATTTTATTGTTATAGACTGTTCAGCTCCGCTGTAAGTTGACACTGTTAGACATTATCATTATTATCATTAACTGAGGCTGTCTGCTACTTATACTTATTCGCAGGAACCACCTGCCGTGGACAGCTGCGGTCCTGCGCTGCCTCTGTGACTGAGCAAGCAAGCGATCAATAAGAACTTGTCAACAATGCGCGGCTGCTGCAGCTGCTGCCAGGAATTGCAACAGCACTACAGCAGCCATAGAGCACGCATAGGCCTAAAGGAGGCGTCTACTAGCACCATGCGCTCCGCTAGCACAGTTCTGCGACAAGAGTATCACTCGAAATTGTGACGCAAACTGCTGTGAGATTTCGTCGACTGATTTCGTGTTCGTTTGGCTTCAGCGGCTACGGAGAGCGCTGACGTTACATTGCTATGACGACGACAGCACGCCATCTGGCGAAGAACACGTAGAAACGCGTTTCCACTGACCACTAATGTCAGACGGGGCACAAGGCCGTCCGTGTCTACCTGTAACGATTGGCAGATGTTTTGAGAATGTGACGCAAGTCGGCTTTTGAATCTCTGTCAGCGGTAAGTGACGCACGGCGAATTGTGTACGCAATCTGTTAGCACCGGCAGACCTATTACATTTCTACATGCATTTTTTGTTATAATTATGATTGACTGGGCGAACGTTTTCTTAGGTCGTGTTGAATAGGCTACCGCGAGACAGTTGCAAAATTGTTGCAGAACAATGGCGTCTTGAACACGTGTTGAAGATATATATATGGGCTTAGAATGCATGCAAACCAAAAATAAGCCACCAGAAGGTTCTATTGCACATGAATGATTGTAACCATGCACATACTATTCTTAATGACAAGGAAGTCTTACAGCATTTATATCTCTGCTAATGTGAACGTAGTGAACATTGGGAGGAGATTATGAGATTGGTCGTTTTGTCCGTCGGTGTGTGTTCATCATCTCCACGTGTCACACACAACCGGCAGGAACGATGGCGCCCTCCTGTGAAAACTTCTACATTGGCGGAGATATATGTGCCCGGTCACGAGCGTCTTCTAGTTGCAACTGTTTTCGTGCACCCGTCCTAATACGCTGCATTAGATTACTTAACTTTCCCGTCCGCCTGTTTCGTACGGGCTTCTAACTCGCAAACACAGGAGAACCGCAATTGTCATGAACTGCGAATGTTCCCTACAGTAGTTCACCGGTGTGCAAGCTTTTAGCTCAAAAGTGTTAGAGTTGGTATTACCCTGTGCAGTGCAGACAGACAGCCGCATATTACTGTTATGTCGATACTGGCCATTGCTGGGCAGATAATCTGAAGGTTTCTAGCTTTGTGTTTGTAGTCTAAAAGCTGCTGCTGCTGCTGCAGCTGATGATGATGAAGATGATGATGAAGCTGTGCTGTACGCTCTACATCATCATTCCTCTGCTGCCATCCACTCTGACCTGGCAACCTCGCCCTCAATCCGCCCTGGGATTATCTGACTACCGCCGTCCCAGACCAGCCCCCGCCACCGCCGACCACTGGGGGTCAAGGTCAAGGTCAAGGACGATGGGATCGTGGAGCGGCGTCAATCAGGGTCGAGGTCGACAATATGATTATGATGACGTCGATGTCAGAGAGCAAGGAGGATCTTCGGTGGCCAGGTTGACGATGCCGGGCGTCTATGTCCAGCAGGTTTGTTTGCCATCGTCATCATTTTATCGTCGTTATTAAGATAACGATTAAGATATTAATTTTTGCACTTGGAAACTGACAGAAAGGCTGTCAGTTTAATCTGAGACATACACCAAAAAGAACTGAAATGTTTGAAACGTTTACAAATAGAAAGAGAAACTCTTTGTCTTCTTTCATTTATCATCTTCTTCATCTTGTTGTTCTTTTTGTCAATTTTCTTTTCTGTTTTGTTCGCTTCATCACTTGACTGTGAAAATAGTGAAAATAATTTGAAAATAGTTGAAATTGTTGTGTGAAAATAGTTTTTTTTGTTTCGGATCAGCCAACTTCATTTTATCTATAGACGAAAGCTGTTTGCTTTTAGTGACGTACAGCTGAAATTACGATGTCTTCCCTGGCCGTCTGTTCGGTGATCTCTATGTTTTTGTATATGACCGGCAGGATGACGACTACGTCTGCAACACTTGGCAAGTTCCTGACGGAGTCAGCTACATCAGTAAGTCAACTATTCTTCATCATTCGCTTACGGTAAGGAGTGAAAAATTAGTAAAACAAAATAGCCAAAAACACATACTCAGATGCAATGAACGTACTGTGCATGCACTCTGATATAATGTATACTTTTGGCCCTAAAGCTAACTGTACATTATTAACTGTATATTTTTGACTGCATGAAAACTATACGTCACAGAAAGTCATTGTAGTCCAGTTGTATAATTTTGACTATGCACGTGTTCCTATCAGCCAGTAGCTGTATAACTATAGGCATATGCCGTAGAAATGCGATTAATGAGATTCGAGGGTGGAAAATTAGGGTCTTAGGACAGGATTACATCCAAGACAAATTCCTGGATGCGCTTATGTCTGAAGGTTATTATTTTGTTTGTGTGTTGATCAGCGGCTTTCCGTGCGCTGGCGACAACGTCCAACGTTCATGATGTTCTACTCCACGCATGCCGACTGCCCAAGTGGTATCGAGTCTGGTAAGAACTTCTACGTAATAATATTATATCCTGCCCCAGCGGCGTCCTGGGTTGAAAATATAGGCGGGGTAGACAGTTGCAATTTTTTGACAGACAGCCGAGAATTTCTCACCTACAGAGAACATAGTGGGTGATCAAAAGTTTAAGTTTGCTTCTAAATACGTCAAAATTAGGGAGGGGCAAATTTCAATCCCAAATTTCGTATTTTTGGAAGAAAATTTTCAGACAGTAAGACAGTTCTTCGACTGGCTAAAATTTACCCTTCCCTTCTGCCGCGACGCCAATGATTCGGCCTACAATTAGGCCTATACCACTTCCAAGATTTTACAGCGCTTTGGTCACAAGTATGGCTTATGCAAGTACAGTGTATATACAAAGCCCGATTTATCAAAGTTTTAAGCGAGTTTTGAAAATTTTAATTAAAAGTTCTTTTGCCACAAGTAGTTGTTTTTACACTTATATTTTTTTATTACCTGGTACTTTATATCTTGTTTTGAACTTCCACAGTTTTGACTTTAGCCGTGGCACAGTAGGCCTATAGGTTAAAAGCCAATGCTAATACTTTGCTAAATCGGGCTGAAGTTAGTGCACTTACAAAGTTATTCAAACTTATATTATTTACTTATTATTTATAGGCTAGATGCGTAGAATGCTGAATTAAGTTGTTATTCTGATTTCATGACGTGTATTTTACACAGGCGTCAGTGTTATTCGCCATGTCGCACGGCTGCCGCAAACTCCGTTCTCTATTCCTGGTCCAGAAATGCACCGGCCGTTCAAGTTCCGAATGGTAAGTCTCATTTTCATAGTTCCGACTCTCTTTTTCGGTTTCAACTTATTTTCACACAGCGTTCAGTGACTGGTTTCTGACTTTAATATTTCACAAAACAGTGTAGCGCCACCTCTGAGCTGTGGTAGCAGGTAGGCCCTATATCTGATAATCACGTCATTGAAAATTTACTGTGTTGAGAATCGCTCGATCGCTGAATGTTTGACGAAGTTTGTCAAAACATCATAAAATTATTCATTCTGCATAACAGCCGTATCGGCTGAGTAAAAATATTGTTTTATTATGATAGTAAAATGAATTTGGGCTACGGCGGCGTTTCTGTGTGTTGCAGACGTCGGTTTTGAGCTAGGTGGACAGTCGGACGTTTGGTTCTTGGTCGTACAAATCCACTATAAGTTCGCCTCATATACAGGTCGACTAGGTCTACTTAGTTTTATTGATGTCTTTGCTATGCTTACTCTGTTTAGTTTTGCTTAATTGCGTATTTTTTTGTATTTCTCTTGTAATAGTTTGTGAAAACACTTTGTTATTCCGATAATCCTGTAGGCCTACATGCGCAATTGCGCATATGGGCAAAAAGTATCTACGTTCTAAATTAGATAAAGTATATTATGGTCTTTATCATCGTGTTCGTTTACCAGAAGTTGACAAAATTTACAACTCACTGAAGATGGATAAATTAAAATGAATACAAATTATTCCACAGGTTAAAACTAGGCTATTTTCAACTGAAGTGTAAACTAAGCAAAAATAGCATGAACAAGAATTTTGGCTAACTGAATTATATCTTTATCTCCATCTCTATTTATTCCGTTCAAAATGACATGTAGATAAAATGACACTGAGGAAACAACATCAACGGTTTGACAATGCAATGAACATGCACTTACAGCCATCTTGTAAATGAGTTTATTTTTCACCATGCTTACCAAATAATAATCACGCCACAATGTAGGTAAAACGTCTTATTCTAAGTCAGCGATTAAATTAACGAAATTATTTTTAATCTTTGCATTGTTTGATCGTTTGAGCTAATAACTTATTTTAAGTCGTTGTTTTACTGCCTTGATTCAGAATCGCAGACGCCGGACTATTCCGGTTTCCAACTGAGAATTACTGCGCAGAGGTTATGATTTATCGTCGTTTTGTCTTCTTTCATTTAACACTTTTTTTGACTTAGCTAGTCATCCCATGTTGTAGACACATTGGGTCACACTTTGACACCAATCTTCTCTGTCGGGTGCAGATTCTTCAGTCTTTTCCCAGGCCATACCAATGGTCTTCAAGTTCTGGCGTAACAGAACTAAATCATTTGTAATATTTAATAAATAATGCTGTATTGCTTAGTATAAATTTGACTATAAATCAACGGCTCAGAAACTGTACAAGAGTATTTTGATCGAACTGCCGGTAATAATAATGATGTACTCGTAATTTTTTCCGCGCAGCACAAGCTTAAATTTGCTCTGTCAATATCAGTTGATTGAGTAGTCCTTTTTGTCTGTCGAGATAAAGAATTTTTTTCCAAGAATAGCCGGAAAAGTTGCATCTGTAGATATAATGTGACATTGCTGTTGGGGTGTATATGCAGACCCAGATATCTGGCAGGAGTTTACGTATTGCTAGTGGATGAAATGACGATACCTGCTCATACAAAAAGTGCGTTTTGCATTTCGTTTCTTTTTTACGACAGACTTTTCTCTTGGTCGTTTATAACTACAAAAGTGATTACTATAAACATAATTATACTTTGACGGACACAGCATCTTTATTGCTGTCGTCTTCATGTTTTTATCAGAATAAATATCATTTTGACTGCTAATTTAATAGGTTATACCGAGCGATGCAGAAAAAGTAAGTTGCCAAGTTTTTTTTAAATCATAACTTTGTCAATGTCAGCTTATGAAGAAATTTTGCAGCTAACAGGGTTTTGAGATGCACTGCAATGTTTATTTAGTGATTGTGTTATTGAAAATTTATTGTTGAGTTCATCAGTGTTGTGACAAATACTTGATGAAAGTATTTAAATAGTATGCAAAAGCTTTGAACCTTCAGAGTATCTAAATACTATTTAAATACCCAAATACTTGATAAGTATTTAAATACCAAATTTTAAGTAAATACTGCAGAATGACATGAAAAAATGTTTATGCCCAAAGTTATCTTTTGTTTTCTCAGTTAGGCCTACTCAGAAGAAAATCACGGTTAATGATAACATACTAAAGTGACAAAATATGTCTGTCATTATGAGTTTATCTATATCGCCATTCGCCAATAGTGCTGATTGACTTTAAGTATTACCTAGCAAAACAAACACTGTCAAAGCTACAGTGGTCTCGGAGAACAGGCAACACATAAAGATATCAATTTTGTAGCATAAAATAGTTAAGCTTACTTACTTATTCGCAGTAGTGCC
>Ga0056128_1008605_pt1 | contig 12852 bp, 10 predicted proteins | sample WorMetLIZISLAND2_FD_71113 | JGI IMG/M metagenome (GOLD analysis project Ga0056128, IMG submission 71113) | Marine gutless worms symbiont microbial communities from Max Planck institute for Marine Microbiology, Germany - Olavius geniculatus... ...
GTCCAGACTCTTACAGGTTCTGTTTCCTGACTCGCTGGGGACATCAGTCCCCAGACACCCTAAAAATTTGACTTTGCCTTCACCGCTGAACTCGCTTATCATTGCATGGGGTTCCGTGAGTGATTGTCACACTTACGTAGGGTTCCGCTGCAGCAAAAAAGTCGAAAAACACTGCAACATGGTAACACGGTAGTAGTGTTATTTTTAATGTGCAAAGTTAGGCATTGATGACACTTGAGACCTACAGACCTAAATATTTTTAACTGACGATACTTAAGTAACTATCAGCAATTGGTACGAGTTGTCGTCTGTCTGTCTGTCCGTTTGTCTGTCACGAATGTCGTAAGAAAAAACTTTTTACACAAGTGATTAGCCATGTGTGTGAAACTCGAGCATGTAAAATTTCAGCGATGTAGTGCAAGGGAAGCATTTTAAAAATGGGAGTTCAATAGACGTGAGGTAAAAAAATCATTGAAAAACTAACCATATCTCGGAAACGGTGAAAGATAAGACCAAGGTTACTATTAATAATCACTAATAGGAAGTGCATGCGCTTTTTAGATTACAGGAGTATCATTGACCTTGGATGATCTTGAAGGGTCACAATGCACTATGGTATGCAATCGTGAGGTATTATGGCTAAACTGTAAGTCGTAGGCGGTCTGCAATCGCACCATCAGATAAGGCGCTGGCAACTTTCTACAGAATGCGGCAAAAACGTAGCCCTCTAAAGTTTCTTGATGTTTTCTCACCAACAGTTTAAAGTTTTAATTTAAAATTTTACACCTTTATTTGCCGAAACGTTTTACATTTAACTGCCAAGTAAAACGTGATTTTGTTGGAAAACGACGAAGTTATAGAGTTTTGAACATGACCGCCTACTAATTTTTTAGCATTAAAATGTTACAGCTAAAAATGCTATTTAATTGTCAAAAACCGGTTACCACGTTACCGCCGATAACGTTACACTGACGCTTTAATAAACAGTAATTTATTTTGTTTATAAATTATCACTAAATTATCGTTCCTTTAAAGCAATCGTCCGGCTGCTTACCGGGTTCATCTTCCAGCAGGACGGCGCGCCAGCATACTCAGCAAGCAGCGCACAAAACTGGTTGCGTATCAACTGTTCAGATTTCATCACAAAGGACCAGTGGCCTTCAAATTCGCCAAATATAAACCAGATAGACTATCACATGTTGGGTGCAATGTTGGAGGCTTACGGCAAGCTTAAAACAAAGCTGAAAACAATTGCCGAACTTAAAGAAACTCTTCAGGTTGTCTGGGGCAACTTGCCACGAGGACCGATCGACAAAGATGTGAAAGACTTCTTAAATTCAGCGACTAAAGGCTTGTGTTAGAGCTTAAAGGTGGCGGTGGCGGTCGACACTTCGAGCATTCACAGTGACAACAAAATTCTGGCATCTGGTCATTTTGATGCTAAAAAATCGATAGACGGTCATGTTAAAAAAATATATAACTTTGTCATGTTTCAATAAAATCACATTTTATTTGGCAGCAAGCCGTAAAACATCTCACGAAATAAGTTCTTTTAGAATTTTAGATTAAAATGCGAAACGGTTGCTGAGAAAACAGCGAGAAATTTTAAGAAGTTATCTTTTGCCGCACCATGTATAGGCTGTCAATAGTAACCTCGGCTTCATCTGCAGCGATTTGGCCGCAATTTTTAATCAAAAGTTTTAAGCTAAATGGCTGTATTTTAGAAACGGTGAGAGATGGAATCGATTAAGATTACTACAAAATGTCCCAAAAATCAGCGGCACCCCTGTTCCAAACACACCTAATTCAGTTTGTAGTTCATGGATTTCAACGAAATATCGTACACTGCACTATCTTAACATAACTTACGGTCACACTCATTGTGACGTACGCACTTTACCGTGTGTGCTCAGTGTAACATCATTATGACGTCAGAGTTTGTTTACATTAAGATACGTTTAATGCATTGTTATTGACAAAGGGATCAAGCAGCAGTGTACCCGCCTTAGGCTAAGAGCTTGCGTCGAGGCCAAAAGTGGCCACTTTAAGCTCAAACTTTAAAAACAAGTTCAAAATTATTGTCTCAATGATTGGTTTAAATTTTGTAAAAAAAAATCTGTCAGATATTAACGATTTTACACTAAGTTATCTGCAGGGGTGCCGCTAATTTTGGGACACGGCGTATTAATCACTAATAGAAGTGGCATACGCCTTGTAATACGAGATGCAAATCATTGACCTTAAATAACCTTGAAGGCCGTTACGCGCTAATATGGCTAAACGGTGCGAGATAGAGCCTAGGTTGCTATTGAGCACTAATAATATGTCGCATACTAACTTTTAAATGACATAAGAATCATTGATCTTGGATGATTTTGAAGCTCAGTACTGCAACAAAAAGTCAAAAACTATATGTGCTGTAGCGCGTCTTCAAAGTGTTTATTGTGAAAAAAGTTTGCGAAATTTGCGTTCTATATTTTTGTTGGTTATTGACGACTATAGCTGTTTATATCGCTTTCGATACGACCGCGTGTCACCGCGCGCGAAGTGTGTTATACTAGCGTTAAAATTGTAGATTTCGAGAACAGCGTTTCGTTAACATAGCGTCCATGGAACTGTGTCATTTCTGAGAAATCGCTTTCTCTTTGTGATTGGAAGTCGGACGCTGGGCTTCGGACGTAGGCGGTATACGCTCGGCTTTTTCTAGCGACAGCTGGGTTTCTTATCAATCAATCAATCAATTATTGTTATCATTGTTAGTATTAATTTTCTTTTATTCACAACCACTTTTTGTCTACCAAGTAAACGTAGTGAACAGAGAAGATGATGTGTTCATCGGATTTTTAGACGTTTTGTCTGTGTATCTGCATGCCTGTGCGCAGCGGCAAACTGTTGATAATCTTCTTGTTTTTTGCATGATTGCCTACAGTAGGGTAATTACTAATTAGGCTAATCTACGTTAGGCTATGCTATTTTGCTAAAGTCGTCTGAACGACGTCGTTATAGGCGCTGTGGGAGCTCTGACGCGACACCCAACTAACAAGGTGGCACTAAAGGAAGACCTGGTGATCCTGGAGTGTTCTACGGACACATCCCCCAATAGTATAACGTGGTCGTACGACTCTGCGGTTATCAGCGGAACTCCATGTACGACGTCCGTCGCTGCGTTCACAACGACCAACAACAGTGCGGCTACCGACTGCTATTTACATGCTCAGGGAACTAGCTCATCGAGGCTCAGTGGACCCTATTCGTGCTCTGATGGTTCGGGCAAAAACGCTCAAGCAGTTGTCATCATAATCGGTTAGTAAGTAGAAACGTTCCTATGCATAAAGAAGGCGCTGAAAATAACGAACGTGAAAATGACGTACCATCAGCATATAACAAAGCATAAAATTGCAAAACACAAAATTGACGGACAACGTAACAAAACATAAAAATGCAGGACACAAAATTGCAGAACATGAAAATGCAACACATAAAAAATTCAGCACATAAAATTACAAGACTTGAAAGTAATGTTTTAGACGGCTGAAATGATTTAGTACAGTTAGTACAGCTTTTTTAGCCTTTCACATAAACGTCGTACATGGTACTAGTTATTGCCGTTCAAGCTTTTGTTATTATTCTGTAATAATATGCAATTTACTTTTCTGCTCTGACTTGCGTTTTTTACGTTGTTTAAAAATGCACATTGTAATTTAATGTAATCTATTTTTATACGATATATGTCTTCTGCTGCAATTTCATGCCCTGCTATTTTCACGTCTGGCAATTGTATGTCCGGCATTTCCAGTCAACCGCACGAAGCGTAAAGCGTTCTATGATACAACGTAGCTAAGCCATTTCTCGCGTTTGTTTTGCTGTTTTCAAGCCCTCCAATAGACAGCATTATGATATTGGTGACTGTCTGGAGGATAACAGCTAGGGAAGATTATTAAAACTGCCATTATCGTTAAATATGCACAATTATAATCGGCAGTTCTTACAGTTTTAGGTTTAGGTAAATTTGTGTTTTGTGTTTCATGAAGGTTAAACTTTCTGCAACTTTTTGTTTTGTTATTTTGTGTATGTGCAATTTTGCCTGGAAAGGTCGTCCCCGAAATGACCTATACTGTGTCGGGCGGGACGTTAAACCCTACTCACTTACTTACTCAAGTGGACTTCTCGACAATGCTATTGGCGCATGAAATTCGCTTTTGTCAAAATTACTTTGCCTTAAATTAAGCATGCTACTTGACTACTTGAACACATAATTTCACATTTAATCGCCGCAGTGATAATCTTAAGACCTCCTTTAAAATGCGATTCTTTACAGCACTTCTCGTATTGCATCGGTAGGCCTGCATTTGTAGATCCCACTCCGACGTGCGGGGTAGCAAGCAACGGATCGATTATGCGAGGGCAGAACGTGACCTTGACCTACAGCATGACCTACTACTACAAGTCTCAGGAAGCAAAATTGCAACCAGGAGCCAATGTCTCGGCATCAGTCAGCTGGGAGTCGGAAGCTGGCACGTTACTTAGCAGCTCATCAACGAATGAAATTTACTCCGGCGGAACGGTTGTCGGAGAAACGCTGCAGGTGAGCGTGACAAAGATGGCGAGTGGAGCTGAGATTCCACCATACAACTGTACTGCAGCGTTTAAGTTTATTGGCAAGACGGACATTTACTTCACGTACGCCACCAACAGCCTAGCATGGACGTGTGTCAGCTCGCCTGTTTTTACCTGGTGCACGTATTTGTCTCTCATAATTTTTGAATCGACATATCACGTCTAGTGTCTACGAGCAGATCAGATGATAAGCCTACAGATTTATACAGATAGTTTTAATTCGCTACAGCTATACTGTAAGGCGTCTATGGTACGATGTGTCGTCTGTCCGTCGTCTGTCTGTGTGTCGTCGTCTGTAACGGATGTATTGTCGCTAAACGGTAGGTCATAAGGAAAACTTTTAACACAAATAATTAGCTCTATGTCACAAATCAAGACATAAACATTTTTAGCGATTTAGTGCAAAAGAAACGTTTTTAAATTCAAACTTGAATGGAAAAAGGGTAGGAATAACGTGCGTTTTCAAACGAAAAACTGGCCATATCTCGAAAACGGTGAAAGATGCGGTTAAGATTACTATTAATTAGTAATACAAAGTGGCATATTGGCTTTCAAATGACATAAAAATCATTGACCTTGGATGACCTTAAAGGTCTCAGTACTGCAGCAGGAACTGTATATGCTGTAGCGCGTCTTCCCTAGCGACAGCTGGGTTTTCTTGTCTAGTTTCTAATAAGGCTTAACATTGTTTTTTTTATTATTTTAAAAACTACGCATTTTATATGTATCGCTTGGTCAACTTTTGTACTGAAAGACATGTATATACTCGTAGACTTATGCTATAATAGACTTAGGCCTATAATATAGACTTATAACGCCTATCACAAAACAACAAAATTTTGCACTAAAATACACAATAAAAATGAAAACACAATGAATAAGCGTATAAATCTGAATGCTAGAAGTAAGTCTGAAAACAGTGACGGCGATGTGGCGCGGTATCATTATCGTAACGCTCAATCGCAATAAGAACACATCTTTGTCTACAGATTGTCCGAGTTCAGTGTTGGTGAGTCCATCGAGTGGACCGTTCAAAGCGGGTGACGTGTTGACATGTTCGTGTGATGGTTACCCTGAGCCGACTTACCAGTGGACTGACAGTGACGGGATAGTTGTGTCTATTGGTCCTAAGATTACGCTTGCCAACACATCCTTCAGTCTCACCTGTACAGCTACCGGCAACTTCACCACGCCGTGCAGTGCTGTTTCAGACACCGTCATCGGCTTAGCCGTCGATCAATATACACACTCTGGTAAGCTCTTCTAGCTTTTTACCAAACTTTCATTACCGGGCTTTTGTAGGCACAAAAACTGTTATGAAGCAAAATACAACATTTTCTTTTGTCAAATGAAATTGTGGTACATTGTAAACCATAAAAACGTGACACTTTACTTCTGTCCATATCTTTGCCAATTATTGACCGATATTCAAAGTTTGTCCACTGACACACTCTGCAGACAATTTGCAATAATGTGATTATTATATATTCCAATATTCCATTACACCGTAAATGTGTCTCTACACTACCTTGTGAAATACAAATGTAAGAAAAAACTAACGATAATAACAAACATTTTATACGGATTATTCACCGAAATGTTGGTCTGACGTGTTTTTTTCATTTACCAAAATGTTTGTTTGTTATTATCGTTAAGGCCTAAATATTTATATTTTATTTATACTTTACAAGGTAATGTAAAACACTTTTATGGTATGGTGGGTTATATAATAACCACATTATTGCAATTGTCCGCAGAGTGTCAGTGAAAGAACTGTGGAAATCGGTCAATAATTGACGAAGATATTGACAAAAGTAAAGTACCACTTTTTCCCACTTTGTATTACCGACTTATCGTTTCTCAAAAAAACCTTAATTAGCAAAAGTAAAGTACAATACAATATAATACAATATTCGTTTAATTCAAGCATAGTCAGACCGCTACGTAGGTTACAATAAATTAGGCTACGCTAGTATTAACAGTGTGTAGGTTACAGGATAGAAGTAAAGCGCAGTAGAACATAATATGCAGTTTAAAAAGGGGAAAATAGTAAAATAAAACAAACAAAGAATAATAAAAATAAGTGTCGTAAGTGATAATTCTAATAAATGTCTTTAAAAAGCATTCTGGATAAAAAGTTTTTATCATCTGTTTTAACATATAACGTTAGATCATGCCGTCTTTGCCTAAGGTTGTAATCATGAGCAGTTCTTTCTGGTAAAAGTTTATGTAGTAGATGATTTCCATTGTTCACAATGTTTTGAAAAAGATTGTCATTACTGTCACTGACAAGTTCAGCCGCTGTAGGACTGTCAGCACTGTAAAAACCACTCCGCACACCGCGACAAATAAAAACTTCGATGCGATGACGATTGGCAGCACTTGTAAAACCCCACCATGCACTGGACGCGTACAAAAGCTTCTGCAGAACAACTGATTTATAGATGACTTGCAGAGCTTCATCATTCATGCCATGGCATCGCAAGGTTCTTACCGCGTGAATTGACTGCGCACACCTACTGATAATATCACTGACGTGCTCGCTGGCGGACATGTGGTTAGTCAATGTGACTCCTAGCATCTTCAATGTCGTGACCCTGCTGATGCCTGGTAGTGCCGGAGGGTGACTAACTCGACTACGATGTTTTTCTGTAAAAATAATTTTGACCGATTTAATTTGGTTTAAAGTCAGAGTGTTGGTTGTAGCCCACTGTTCAGTATTCGCAACCTCAACATTCCTAGTATGTGAGTTGGCGGCCGGCACGATGACGTAGGTATCCTCGGCGTATTTGCAGATACGGTTACCCGGTGTGACTGCTATCAAATCGCTAGTGTTAATGACGTAAGCCACCGGGCCAACCGCCGAGCCTTGTACTATACTGGCTGATATGGACTTGTTGGTAGAAGTAGCATCGCCATATTTAGTGCTGTGGGAATGGTCGCAGAAGAAATGTACCAGCCAGTTGTAAACAGAATCAGGGATATCCAACTCAGCTATCTTTTTCAACAGCGAATAGTGACGTACGGTATCAAATGCTTTACTGAAGTCTAATGCAATGACAGACACATACGGATTGTCAGCTAGAAGATCAGTGACGGATTGCAGGATGTATGTTAAAGCAGCAGTTGTGAAGTCGGTCGGAAGGCGTACTGGTCTGTAAAATCTAGTGCTGCGGGCGGAGTTAGGAGAGCTGGATATAAAAATTCTCTGACAACAATACGTTCCATGATCCGAGAGAGGACTGGTGTAATGGATATTGGTCTGAAGTCTGAGTGGCTTATGGGAGTGGCTACTTTAGGTACAGGGCATATAGAAGCTTGCTTCCACTGCTGTGGGACTATGGAGTTGGATAGAGATAGGTTAAACAGCCGCGCCAGAGGTTTGCAGAACACAGATGCACCCAGCCGGAGATACCATGCAGGCAACTGATCTAAACCGGTGGCGGTAGCCCGTAGACTATCGAGAATTTTAAAGACGTGCCATTCCGATATGATCTCAATGTCGTTGGCAGCTACGGTATGCTTCCGCTTTGGGAGTTTGAATCCGATGTCAGAAGATATGTGGGCATAATGCGCGTTTAGTGACTGCCGTGATACCGTCGACAACACCAACACACCGTCCACGACCAGTTAGCTGCCGCACGGCCTCCCACATGTTCCTGGAATTGGTCCTGCTAATATGGCTAAGGCGTGACTATAACTGTTTGTTAAGTAACATTGACAGATACTGCTTTCGATCGGCAAGTAAAATAGTGTGCGCGTGTTTCTTTGCATAAGTACGACGTCATTAACGCCCATAATAATAGGATGTTCTGTTGCTGTGGGCTTTTTGCTGCTGGTGTTTATCATCATTCTGGTTATCTTTCTTGTCCGGCAAAGACGTAATGACCTTGACTCCGGTAAGCATTAATTTGTTGTGGGGAGTACTGAGGCGCGGGTTCAAAACGAAAGCTCAAACTGATTCAGTGATTTAATCAAAACTATTTCATCATATGTGCTTAATGTAAGCCCTAATCATCATCAAGCAACACCACTCATCGTTCGATACATTTTGATGTTCATCTAAAACCGCATTCTATATACGCGATTTTAGGCCTATCATTTTAAAGTAGGATGCGATGTTGTTTCATGAATAAGTTGCAAAACAGCGTTATTCTGTCAGATTTTAAATATAAACAAATCCGAAATATACGTTTTGTAGGAAATTTTATTCTAAACATACGTGGGAATTTTTTTTCATGATGGCTTTATTATGGTGACGTCATCTGTTCATATAACACAGAACGTTTGTGTATTATTTTACCCACCAGTAGTCTATCATATATCTCGCAAGCAATAAAAGCATAAGAACAAGAAAAACGAATAAACTTAACAAGTTAATGTTACCACTGTAAATGCAAAACATTATTGCTTTTTTTAACATATTGTTCGAGTTTGTTCAAACATTTTGTCCCATCTGTCAAAAAGTTTCTGAATGCCCGATGCAAAAAACGATTCTGGCTGCTGTCCAAGCCACTGACAAACGATTGCACCTGGGTATCTGATGCAATTTCTGCTCATCTAGTATTTTCTTACACCAGCGCTTTAATTCCAGGAGTTTAAGCATTGTGTTTGAAGACCAACACTCAAATGTCGATGCTGTGTAATTTGTAAAATACACGTAGATCAAGCCACTGTTTCTGGGGTAGAACAAGTGTGAGTGCTAAACTGTTAAACTCCAACCAGTGGTTTCATCCGCTTAGCGCGCGCTGTCGTTGACCGCCAGTTCGATAGTGTAAATATACTGCGTCCAAACGTCAAAACGGCCGTCAAAAACACCAACCGTTCGGACCGCCAGCGTGACCCTTCTTTACGCTTAACAGCAACCGTGATTGGGGTTATCGATCCGATCTATAGGCTAACACTCTAGATATAATAATGGTAAACAGACATTAGACAGTGCGACCGTTGAATAATATCGCACACTGTCTATACTTCACTAGTAACAACATGCGTATAGGTCATGCAGACTTAAGCCTGTTGTGTGATACTGTTACTACAGCTGGTCACGGCGCATCTCCAACGATTCCGATGACGACGAAAACGCCTACAACATCGACGCCGCTGGACCAAGACTCCTACTACACGGAGATACGCGACGTCGATGCTACTGCGGCACAGCTGCAAAAACCATCAGACAATTACGAGTCACTGAGACCACAGCAGGCACCGACTCACATCTACACCGGCATCAAGCCTCGCCAGCCGGCGGACAGCGGCGACAACGGCGAATATCTGGAGCCAATTATCTGAATGTGAAGAATACAAACAACGGCCTGCATATCGACGCCACTGATGCGATTAGGTCTTGTGCTGGACTAAGTAATTAATTAGCAAGTTCTCAAGGATACGGAACATAAAGGGCCTAGGTATCGCAGCTGAAATTTCACGAGTTTAAATAGTGTCTAGAGATTCCGATATATTGTGTAATATGTATTCGCATGTACGTTAAACAAAAACTGTTTCTGTGATGAAATAAGTTTTAAGTCGGTCGAAAGGCGAAATTCGGTACATTTGTAATCGGCGTCAAAAATCGCTGATTTCATGGTGTTGCGACACGGACGCTGAATAATTTTAATAGTTTGCGATTGGGCCTATATGATGGGCAAAATGCTGAGTAGCCGGCAGACCGCCTTCGATAAAGCGGCGTAAGCCTATGCGCGATTAAACTCAAACAAAAGCAAACTGCAACAAAAACACGCATTTGGCGAACGATATTAAAAGCTGTGGTCGTCGTAACAAAAGCTCCTTCATTAAAGCTTACAATAGCAATCACCGAGACCGCTTGGGCCAAGCCGACTTTGGGGCATAATCGTTTAAGTTTAAAATCAGTGTTACACATGTGCAATCGACCTTCACTGACCATGCAGTGTACTACAGACGTGATAGCGTATTTACGCATAGGCCCTAAATTAGTTTATACGTTGCTCTATTGAAACTTTAAAGCAGTCTGCAGATGGAGGTAAGAGAAACCAATGTTCTCGGCATCGCCTGAAGTCAGAACCGTTTAGACGTTCCTTGCCGCAGACACTCATACGTTAAGTGAGTAACGTGACAGATAGTTTGTACGTGTAATGTATCCTTTAGGCCTAACCTTAATCACTGTACGTTACTGAAACAATCTTTTATAATTACGGTAAATTGTCTCTCGATCGTTACATGCTTGCAAGTTAATAAAACTATCGCTCACCACCAGCATATTTTGCGTTATGCACACACATTCTTTTTTAAGTTAGATACGGCAAGCTATAAACAATCTAGGTAAAATACATGTACTGTGATAAAAAAAACAGTGCACACTACTTTGCGGTATTTCGTAAATACGAAGAAAATACGGATGATAAAATTTTATGGCCTACGAATGTTTAATTAAAAGTAAACACGGCCATTGGATCGGCCTTAATGACAGAGTTAGCCAAGTGTATCTTCGAATGATCATTGTTTCTGCCAACGAAGACGGCGGTTATGTGGCACCCGGCTTTTATCTACACGGTGTTTCATATAAAGGCACCATTTTTTCTTTTATAACTCAGTCGATTGGTGACCGATGTGCATGAACTTTTTAACAGATGTAGCTAAAAAAATGCTGATTCAATATATTTCAACAAAATGTGGCTGTTGGTTAAATATTATTTAATAGTCGTGACCATAAATGTCAAAAACATGATTTGCATATGAAAACATAAAAAACATGTCTTTTAAACTTTTATAAAAAAACATTACAGAAAACGGATAAAAACATTAAACTGCAAATGTTTCCAATTGCTATTTTTTCTCAATTATACATGCAAAGAATATCTAACTCAGATAATTAAAAACAAAAACCTACCATTTGTAAAAACTAAAAACCGGAATGTACTAAATGTACAGATCAAAATCAGCTAAACGCAATTTGCCTGTGAAAAAAGCATATTACATATTTGTAATTTTGTACGTTTATGTTTTAACAAGAACAAAAAACACGACATTATATAGCAAAAAAACATTTACAAATATTTTAAAAACATAAAAAAAATTTTAACATTACAAAATAAAAAAAACCATAAAAACATGTTTTATAAACTTTTATAAAAAAACATTAAAAAATCTTTTTACATCTATGGTCGTGACGTAACGCTGACGTTATAATGTGTCGTGAGTACAAGCTTGCTTGTTTTAGCTGGTGCTGTCAGTTGCTGCCCTGCTTTGATGATGAACTTTATCTGGTTCACTGATGAAAAATGTTAATCTGTATCAGCACTAAGCAACACGGGGGCATGAAATCAGATGTTTCGCGATCCATAAACTCAACCATCTCGCAAGCGGTGTGTGTTAGTGCACTGTTTTGCTGAAAGGTGTAAAAGTCAAGTTATCCCCAGAAGTGTGTGAAAGTGATTATTTTAAGCGTTTTTTGTGGGTGCAATTTTAAAACTTCAACAGTTTGTCATTAGTGATTAGTGAACCAGATGAAGTTTACCATCGTAGCTGAGCAGCTATTCAGCACCGGTTGCGACAAGCAAGTTTGTGCTCACGGCACATTATGACTTCGGCATTACATCACAACTGGCAAAAAATATTTAACTAACAGCCATAGTTTTCAAAACGTTTTGAATTAGTATTTTAGCTACATCTGGTAAAATTTTGTGTGATCATCATTTGAGTAAATTATGAAAGAAAAAAGGTGCCTTTTATGAAACATCGTGTAGGCTAGGCTACTTATATGTTAATTTGTTTGCTAATTAACAAAATTACGCAGAAAATTAAGTTTTGGCTAAAATTTTTAAAGAAGGTCAAACTTCATTCAACTCAGAGATGACTAAATATTGGTAGAGCTGCTATATGGCGAACACAACAAGAAAAAAAATTACATAACGTTGACGGAGGTTTGCAATGTCTCAGCCTTCTAGTTAGTTATTAATTGACTGTTAATTATTACGACGAAACCAGCCTCTAAACCAGTTAAAGTAAGATCTGAACACTGCTGTGACCAGACTGTGGCGCTGAAGCGGTAAATCGGGGCATGGTAACGCGGTCTGTCGAGCTGCTATGGGACACGAGGTACCGTAAGCTGAGCACTTCCAGTAATGAAAGCGCTTCTTCCTCTTGAGGCAAACGAAGCAGAAATCGCAGCCGCATCTGCACGACATGTGCTTGCATCCGTCCTCATGGTGGATGAGAGTACCACAGCGGGGGCATGCTCGAATGACGGGACAGCCG
>Ga0056128_1008607_pt1 | contig 12851 bp, 9 predicted proteins | sample WorMetLIZISLAND2_FD_71113 | JGI IMG/M metagenome (GOLD analysis project Ga0056128, IMG submission 71113) | Marine gutless worms symbiont microbial communities from Max Planck institute for Marine Microbiology, Germany - Olavius geniculatus... ...
AAAAATGCAATTGGCAGCATTCGGTGGCCCATCGCCAAAAACCCTTTTATAGGCGCAAAAAATCTCGCACCCATATTTTACACAAGGCAAGTTATAGCCAATTTTGTCCTAGATATCGTTGCCATGGCAACGGGGCCGGTCGGGGAAAATGCAATTGGCAGCATTCGATGGCCCATTTCCGAAAACCCCCATACAGGCGAAAAAGCTTGCAAAATTTTTTTACGCAAGCCGAGTTATAGCTTATTTTGTTCCAAATTGCGTTGCCATGTACATTTCTACTCGTTTATTTGTTCAATACATGACACACCAGTTTATGTACTGATGCATCGTTAAATGCAATGTCCGCAGTAAAACTAGCTACAATCTTATGCATGTCTATATCTTTACTTTTACTTAAACAGTAATATATACGGTAATGTCCGCAGAATCTACTAATTACATTTTGCAATTGTTTAGTATTAAATGTCCACGATAAGCAGCATCAGTTCAAATAACGTTCTATAGTGTCAGTTGGCGGTTGGCCCAACGAGTCGAAATCTTCCCCGTAGCCGTCTTCGTTGACGCAGTTGCACACCCAATGCTAACCCGGCTCGTGCGCAGGATCGGTGTTGGCTACAAGCAGGTGCGGTTTTTCGGGTAATGTGTCGGCGCTAAGTACGCCATCGAAGTTCTTACCGCACATACGTTTAACCTCGCGCTCTATCTCTTTCGTATTCATACTCAATGTCGAACAGCACGTTTCTGTCGAAATCAATCTCCAGCACGTTCTTAAATTTTGCGTAGGCGATGACGGTCACTTTGTGTGCCAGCGCGTCAGTAAATTTAAGCGCCAAGCGTACGTTGGCCCTGTCTCACCAGGCTAACGTGATCGTCTTCGCCCAGATCGGTCGTGAGGTCGAACGCGTACAAAGTGTACCCCTTTCCGAAATCTTCGCCGTCGATGAACAGTCTTCTATCAGCACCCAGCTTGCCCGTTCCAGCAAACACAGTGTTGTAAGTTCTTATATACTGTCCATCCGCAAAATTCGGCTCGATGGGTTTGATGGCGTGCTGTTGCTGACCGTTCGGATACACGGTATCTCGCTTAGTCCGAAATGCTCAAAGTTGAATGGGTTTCGCGCCCGATCACAGTTAAATGCTTTAGTGTTCATCATACTCATTACTAAACGTGCTGGCAGTTGGCCGGAAAACAATTTGTCCTGATTAATGTCTCGATAATGCTGCGGAATTGTAAACGACTTGCATACCACGCGGCGTATGGGGTATTTTGCAGTTGCACGTTTTAGAGATTTTGCGTGAACGAGAAAAATCGACGGCATCACCTTGAACTTTTTGACAAATAGCGACCCGTGCATCGACTTCACTTTGTGATTGGCGGCGTTTCCATGACACTGAACGCGTCTTTAATGCGAATAAGCTTAATACTTGTGTTAACTTCATTCAGCATGTAACGCTCTTGAAAGAACATGTCACCGTGTATGCGGCCCATCATGTCTACCGCTTTGCTGAGTTCCATCAGTGCAGCTTGCTTTGCAAAACTTACGTTTACGTGCGGACCCTGAAAGTTAACGTTGTTGATCTCATTTATTTAGCCGTGTCTTTGTAGTACATAGCGGATATAAGCTGCGACTTTTTAGCGTCCTCATCGTAACTGAGCAGCGTTTTCAGCATAGCCCTATAGGGATAAGTGTTTGTCAAAGACGGTATCAGGGTGCTGTTGAGGGAAATGTCCACCTGCGAGAACAGACTGTGCAGGAACAAATTCGTCGGTCCCGCCTGCGCAAAGGCATCAAGGCTCGTATTGTCCGGTTTTGATATCTTAACCTTCACGTACAGCATTGTGTTTGCAAAGTCGATGTAGACGTCTCCCGTACCGCTAACGTCGAATTCCAGGGGTGAGCCGTCGCCGTCGCTGACCGTGGTTAGTAGGTGATATTCGACCCAGCTGCCATGCTTTATGCTAGTCTGCGTAGACGGAACGGCAAAAAAAATTTAATTCCGACTTTGTACATTCGCAGGACATGTAGTGTGCGAAGGCCATTATGCAAATATGTTGTCCAGTCGTGTTTTTTTAATTTTTTTTACCTGCAGCCTTTTTCGACTTTTTTCCTGCGTGTCGCTGTTGTTGCTCCAGCGCCCGATTGGAACTAATGGATAAGGTTTTGCGCTATTCGTTTTATACCTCAAGAAGACGTTTTTAGCAGACTCCTTCAGCGTTTGTCTACTACCCAGCACATCGTCCGCTACATCCGTAGCGTGGAAAATTTGTCGCACTCGGAAAATTTTTCGCATCGAGATTTCCGCGAGACTGCGACAAATTTTTCATGTACTTGTAAAAAAACTGTCCCACCGAAAAATTCGTTGCACTTAGATACAGTAAATAAATAGCAGACTAGCAGTTTGCAACGAGCTTTTAAGCAACGTTTTTTGTGTTATTGTTTGTGTAGGTCTACTAAGTTTCGTAGACAAATGGACGACTATTTAGGCTATCATTCGTTAACAATGCAGTGTAATGAAATTACTTATAATGCTGTAATCTTGTAACAATGCAATACAAGATTTACCTGTTTAGTTCGTTGTATTGCTTTACTTACTATCAGTGCAATCATGCTAAATTATGCGTGTTTCATCAAACTACTTGACGTCGACGATTCGCCGCAAGCGAGGATTGTTGCATACTTTCGAAGTTTCGATTACGTCAAAGCGAGCGATAGATCGCTGGCTACAGAGGCAGCGACGGGCGGTGGGTTTATGACTTTCGCGCAAATTTCAGCTTTTTCGATGTCTGACGAAAAAAGAATAGCGGCGGTAGTCGACCTCTAACTCGTAGCTTTGAAAACCTGATGCCGCCCCGGGTTGGCTAATTTAACATAATTGTGGGATCCCAGAGCTAGGCATAGTTATTTTTTTTGCTAGGAGACGCCGCATAAGACAATATTTGACTGACCGTACTAACGATCAAGCCTATGTTGCAGGCTTATATCTGTCTACTATCTGTGACGCATGTATTGTGGCTAAGCGGTACGTGAGTAAGTGAGTAGGGTTTTACGTCTTACCTGACACTGTATAAACAGTGGCTTCTATCCCTATACTTCGTGGGCTTAGTAAAAAATAGCGAGGGATTTCGGTAAGAAGGCAAATTAATACTCCCATTATTTTTCCTAGACAAACTGCACCATTAACAGAACTTCCTCCCCCTTTTTAATTTTTCCTTTATTTTTCAATGTACACTTTTCAAAAATTTCCCCTATTATTTAATTTTCACTTATTTTTCACTGGGCAAACTACACCCTTAACAAAACTTTATCCATATAGGGGAAAGAAGCCTAAAATATAAGGAAATACTAGAGTCATATTTTACTTTTTGCAACATTTTCGTATGCTAACATATTTTATTTTAGCGTACGCAAACAATAGAAAAAGCTCACGTACACCCCCTTTGTAAGCCTACATAATAAACCCCCTCGATGCCTGTGGCACCTCGTTCTCGATGTCTATGATGACTTAGTTTTATGTAGAAAAAAACATTTTTAAGGACGTAGGAGAAGACAAAAGTCCTTGGCCTAGTCTAATATGATTTTATCTAAAATAATCCAGACATCTTGAGTTTTGTGTGTCAGGTTTGTAGTCAAGACATGCCTTAAGCGTTTGCAAGTACTATAGATGCCTGACTGAAGTAAATGCTTTTCCATTTTGTTTTTTGGTTTAAATACAAACACTATAAAACATACTACCACTAGACACATGCAGAAAAAGCGACCCTTGCCAAACAAAGTTTTAAAAACTAAAAAAAAACTGTGTGACAACTGAAGAAAGTCTACATAGTTAAAATGACTGACTAAAGTAAACTGTTTCTTAATTATTGTAACCAAAACAACCAATCAGTATCAGTCACATAATCAGACCAAGTGACACCTACTCTCATACAATAAGCACGTTGGGGCATGGTTATTACTGACAACATACAAAAACTTACCAACGCCCACTTAAATGGCAGTGCTGTCGACAACCTCTGTTTCAAAAAAATGCGTGTTTTTACGCCCACAATTTGCATGTTGTGAATCCACAGATTGATTAGTACCAACAGTCTACAAACACAATATCTTATGCCATCATTGCTTTCCCCACCAAACAAAAAGTTCTCTGCTTTTTCAAATATTAGGAATACTTTTTACATGGTGATTATTAACAGCCTGTACAAACTGACCAACGTTTTATCCAACGGCAAAACTGCCAACTCTCTATGTGGTAGATTGTAAACTAAGCCTAATCTTTTGAAATAGGTATGCCTACCCATCAGGCAATACGGTCAGGTGCCTTAGTGACAGCAGGGCTTTTTCATTCGTGTAAGATGTTTGTCTTTGTTGAATTTATTCAAGAAGTGTTTAGCACAAATTAAACATATCTCATCATTACCCGTGGTTTTAAAAAAATATAAAACACCCAGAACATACAAATCCCACATACTGTACATATCTTGACTGAACAATGACAATAGAGTGCATTAAGTGGCAATAATAGTGCAAACACTGCATGAAACCATGATTCTTACAAAGAGTCTAAAGTCAGTGTTAAACGGTTAATAAACATCCTTTATCTGCTTGTCATGGTTGGTTAGTTGCTAACAAATGCTCAGATCTGTAGCGAAGTGGAATGCTGCATACATCAAATGGTGTGGAAATGGGAGGTGTACATTTGTCCTTGGTTAATTAAGGAGCCCGGAGGGCATGATATAATTTCTGTTTTTTTCTGGCGCGAAAGCCTAGCTAAAAATAGAATTGGTGCATTTTTAGCATTACAAAGCATTGCTACAAACACAAAATTGACTTGACTGTCCAGTCTCAAAAGTTGCACAATGTACGGCATTGACTGCCATAAGTTGTTATTTTATACAACATACATATACGTTAATAAAACTGAAAATGTCTGCAAAGTTGCAACATTAAAAATTTCGGTGCTAAAGGTACAACGAAGACTATCGATTTGCATGAAACTAAAAAACGGCATTGATAAATTAACATCTTTCAGAAGCTTTCATTAATTCGTACATACATTATTGACAACTAACAAGACTGTTTCATCGAATGCATACTGAACAAGTCTGAGTTTCATATACAGGGGGATCGAGAGCTGCTGTTGGTGCTGAGTTGCTGGACCTCAGTCTCTCTACAAGATGCTACATGGACACCTAACACGAAAGATGTACAAAATGAACAGATGCAAATGCAAGTATGGACAGTGAGCTCTTTACAAATGCTAATGAACTAAAATACCAGTTATGAGAACCTATCATCTTTACTTACTTAACCATCAGCCTTTTTATGCTTATACAATTCTAACTCATTTTGGCAGAAGCCTGCCGACCATTAAACAAAGCAAACAGATCATTCATAGTAGTGAACAATTTACCATAATCCAATGCATGAATCTCGCTGCTAATATCACTCACAATCTGATATCACAAAATGCCTCAAATGACAATATACAAATAATATAACAGTTACCTACACAATTTATTCAATGGCACTGTGCTATAAATGATGACTTTTGCTTTTAATGTGCACATGAGCATGTTTTAATACATGCAGATAGAACAGATTTTTTTCTAATTTAAACCAGTTTAAACCACTAGCACAGTAAAAACCCAACCTTGTAGCAGAAACCGAAAAGTAGTTAATACAACAGCAGAGAAACTGAACGTGATGCACGATGCTAATTATTACCAAGTATTTATTTTCAAACTTTTACTAGACGTATGAAAAGTGTGCTGTGTGGCAAGAAATATTAAGTCAGCATTTTGTTTAGCAGTTTGCTTATTAGCGCATGCTCCAAAGACCTTTTCTGTCTCACAATGTGTGTTTGATATTGTTTTAATGAAATTGCACAAAATACATTGCCAGATGTCTTAATAACCTACAGGCATGTTGTGTAAAGCTTGCAATGATCAACCTGCAAAATTGCATGCAGTCGATTATGGCTGGTTGTCTGCAGCATAACGCGCTCTAGCTTCGTCTCGACTGCAGCCATTCACAGCCTGTATGGCAGCAACCAGGACCTACAGAAATATAACAGTGTTGTTATGTTAATAGCGTGGAACACAACAAAAAAAATTTATGGTCATTGGGTACTAATGTAAAGCATGACAGAAAATTGTGCTAACATTTTATGATGTAAATAAAAAATGTGATAAATGTTTTTCGATTAATAAATTATGTTATTTTGAGGTTGCTCAAAAAAGCTCAACTGCATTCATTTTTATTAAAATAGCAAATACAAAACAGTCTTGAATTAGAAAGATTATAGTAAAAATTGTGGTTTATTTGCAGAATACAAACTGTTATTATCTATTTATTGCAACTGTAGTCATCGTCTGCCAGTTGCTTAATAGCTATTCCACATCTGTTTAGTGCTAATGTAGAAGCACACATAACAGTGGCTGGCACTTATGCTTACCTCAAGAACTAATGCTAGCAGTATAGTGGGCTCGCCGAAGTTGGGTGGTATGTCATATGCATCATGTTCACAAGCATTCCAGCCGTGGAACTCATCAAAGTACTCAGTCACAACTTTGAGAATTCTGAACAGCTGCACAACACACAAACCACAAGTTAACATACATCACTTATTAACATGCATGCATGTACACCGTGTCCAGAAAAAACATCCTAAACATTTAATCGATAATCACTCAAAAAAATGTCAACCTATTTTAATAATTTTTGTAAAAATATTTTGGGCACAACTGGCCATCAAATAACGGGCCAATTTACCGCCTCACTTAATGCTCGCGTTTGCACTACCTGGGAAAAAAGTGAGTAATGCTAGACAGCCTGTTGACATCATTCTCAGGAGAGTTTTGTGAAAGTTTTTCATGACAAGATTTTGTCCGAAATTTTCCTAATTTTGACTAAAATTTTGTAACATTTGCTTGTTGTCCATATAAGCGCTGCACACTGACAATGTAACTAGTTAGCAAGCATGCAGTTACACAGGAAAATGTGTTAATCGTTACCTATGCAAATGAAGGTTTTGCCAACGCACTTTTTTTTCAGTATAACTTCTTACTCCTAGCATTACTCTGTGGTTATTTTTACGCGCAATACAATACAATACAATACAATGGAGAATTTGCACTTAAAAACTGACAAATAATCTGTTAGTTTAATCTAGCACATAAACTAAAAAAAGCTGAAATGTTTAAAAAAATGAAATGAGAGATGCTGAGAATAGAAATACTGTTTAATGTAAAACAGACAAAATAACAGACAAAATTCGAAAAATGACTGAAAATAAAGAGAACTAAAATAACAGAAAAAAAACTAAAAAAATAAGAAATAAAAATAATAATAAAAAACTAAAACTAAAAAAAAACAAAAAACTGAAAAGAGTAGACATAAAAACCGTGAGCAGGTCCGAATAGCCGCATAGCTTTCAGCGCATCTTAGCCGTCGCAATTCTGTCTGTCTGTCTGTCACACAGGTAAATCAGTCAATAACAGTGCAGGGTAGAATCACCAAATCTTTACCATCGGCTGCCTGGAAGACTCTAGTTTCAAAAACCGTATAGCTGTTCCACAACTTCGAAGGGGGTCAATTCAAATGAGGGCGCTAAATAAGAGAAAAAAATGCGATTTTTGGCCAATAAGTCGTTGTTTCACAGTAACGGTGCAAGGTAAGGCCTAAGTTAATCATTAATAAAAAGTCGTACACTGGCTCGTAAGCATTAGCTCAAATTTCTTGTTAATATGCTGTTTGACACTGTTCAATGCACGTAGTCCATTATCGTATTTTGTGAAGTAACGTTTAACTGTAAAAGTGTAATATTTTTAATGAATTATATCTCTTCCTGCATTTGAAGATGGATACAAGGAGCAGTGCAACGCAAGATTTATCCAGTCAAAAAAGCATACTCAACCGGCATTTAAAAAGTTACCACTGCACACTTTGTGCTACGTCTTCAAGAAATAACAGCCAGTTACAAGAAGTTATTTTAAACATTTACTGATGATAGCATAATTGTTTCACGCCTTCCGAATTTTACCTCGTTCGGCACGTAGTGTCGCCACTGTAACTGTCATGTTGAAGGTAGTGCCGCATTTCCGTAAATACTAAATAATCGTTTTTGTCACTTCGCATAATGATTTTGAAATATTATGCATAACATGAGCATTGAGCAGCAATGAATGAATGAATGAAAGAACTCTATTACTTGTTGCAGTTAACAGCTGGATTTACATAATCATCAATAAAACCTGTAAAAACAAGAAAAACTACAAATGTTAAATTAACTAAACTGTAAGGTAATATACACTGTGGACTGACATTTATCACACACAATTAATAAGAGAATCTAATAAAAGTTGGTAGATAGGTCTGGGTAAAGTAAGCACGGATTGAACCCGCCGCACTTCGAGCAGATTGCTCGTTGTGTATACAAAGTAACAGGCTACGCGTTCTTCGCCATTCACTCAGATTTGCCCGTTTCAAATAGGCTTATTGTTATTAAGAAAAATCCGATTCGCCTAGGAGAGTGGTACCAGCAAAAGCATAGTTTTGTTTGTAGATTCGTCAATAAGTTCTTAGGTCTGTCAATATCACTGGTAGAACATAGGTCTGTACTGTAGCTATATAGTCAATTAAAACTGTATTAGCCATTCAAATCGAACCCACACTACTAATTTGTTTTTTCTTATTAAAACAAAACACGTATTTCAACCACACTACACAGTACAAGGTACCTGCCGTCGTGGCAGTAGAAAGTTTTACGGCCCGCAATAGAGGCGGTACAAAGGGTTGAGGTGGGACCGCAGAAACGCGGACGGCCGTGGAACACTACAGTATTAGTAAGGTAAGATTCTGTGTGAAAAACCTGGCAGTAGTACGTACGTTGTGTTGTAGAATATCTGCAAATATCAGTCGCTTATTTTCGTTGGTCATTAGTCTTCGCTCTTACCGGGACTGTCATCTCAGGTTCCCCCTTTTTTATGAAACGCATTTCTCAATAACCCTTTACACGCAAGGGCCTACATGGGTAACAGGTTTTTCGCCGCGTTGGGAAACGCCGACCCATGGAAAAGAGATGGACAACGACTCCGACCGACTCGAGGAGGAGAAGGCCGAGCTGGTTTACAGATGCACCAGACACATTTTACCCACACCCGCAATATCATGCACACAAAACACTGACCTACGACGCCATACAAGTTGAAGTTACGATGCCACTATGGATGATGGTATAAAGCGGATCGGCGGATGTGCGGATCTACGAATGTTGCAACAGGATTAGGGCTAAAGTTAGGAACAGGGTTAAAATTAGGGTTAGGATTATGGTTAAGGATAGAGTTTAAGATTACGAATAAGAATAGGAAATGGTTAAACTAGTAAATTACAGTGTTAGTTACAGTGTTATTTGTTGCGACATCCGCAGATCTGTACATCCGCTTTTTACACGTAGCCTTCTACGGTGCACTGTACGAAAAGGGCCTGATACTTCGTGCTGTATAGCTCTGTTGTGCAATGGCCGGCCGCCAGCAGACTATAGCAGCATCAGCATTTGATATAGCCCACATTAGTTAACTAAGCTTTCGCTTGCTTGTTGCTTGTTGTTTTTTTGTCAGACGCAAAAGTCATCTGGCGATCTGTATGGGAGACACTCGACATGACGTCAGCAGATGCTGATGTACACGTGAACAACACTCCGCCAACGTTAATGCCAACGCCCGTACTCACCGTGTTAAACGAGCCACAGGCCAGTGCGACGACTGACAGCTCATCTCTCATCAATCACGCTGCTGTAGATCACACAGTAGCAGGGCGCAGGCAAGAGCAACGCTAGATCTGCAACATCAACATGCAACTGCGTCGCCGTCGCGGTATCAAAGTGCGCCGAATCCACGGAACTGTCACGTGCGCGAGTCGAGTCGCCGCACGGTATCGGCATTGCAGGCCATCTGGTAAATAACTGGGTCAGGCACACAGCACCACCTAGGGAGTCATGCGCGAATTTGGCAAAGTCACCAGGGGGTAGGCGGAGATAAACACTTGGTCACAATACTGTTTTAGTTGAATAGCTTGAATATAATGCGAGTAAATTTACATTATGATCATTGATGATTCGATCGTGTTTGAGAGACATTGAATGAGTGTTGACAATCGTATTGATGAATAAGTCGATTAGTGACCTGCACAGTACTATGCCATGTACGTCTAGAAATAATTATGCCATGGCTATTGCGCAGATTATTATTTTAATTACAGCACGGTGCAATAGACATTATAAGATGTAATAAGCACTTAAGTAATCGACCCCCTATTTTAGTAAAATTGTCTTTTATTTAATGACCTTATTAAATTTTAATGAAGTTTTAAAACAATAACCTACAGGACATACGATGTTTAGTATAGCAAATTAAAAATAAAGCGCTTGTAATTACATTAATTTTGTAGTTGCTAATTAAAGTGGATAGATAAAATATTATAATTAATATGTTTATTAGTTAAATAACAAATTAATTATTTATTAATTAAGCAAGAAATTAATTAGTTACTATTAAAATTACATAAGCAAATTGTGGTATATATTTTTTGCTTGATGGTATTAAGGAAGGACATTAAAAACAAATTTTTTAAGACATTTGTCTATGACCTTGATTCCCTCTAACCTTTAAGCGATGTGTGATGCGATTGCGATTTTGCGATCAATGACAACTTTGCGGAACTCATAGACAGAATCCCCATTAAAACTGTCCACATATTTATAGCAATAAAACATAACAGTCACTATTAGAAATGAAAACTAAGACATATTGCAAACCCTTATACAGTAGTCATTTATTTTAACCAATTATTAAAAATTTTAAATAAAACTGTAAAGTTAAAATTGTCATTAGTGTTAGGCTGTCCACTATTTGTAGTTTTACTTTAGTTTGTTTTTACATATATACGAACAAATTGCAATAATAAAATTTAGGCATTAAAAAAAAATTTAAGGTCATAAAAGTCATGTAAAGTTTTTAAGCCTTGTTTCTTAGAGTATTCATCAACCGCGGTGTATTATGCGATCTGGTCGAATATTGATGTATTGTGTACTACACTGGCGAATGAAGATATAGTCATGCGATAATTAATTACTGTGCTAATGATGTGATAACTATGATGTGACATTGCTGTGATAATTACTTTTGTGATAAGTATAAAGCTGCATATAAAACTATATTAAGCAATGCGTATGGAAATATTTAAATAAGCATGCAATATTATTATATTTTCATGTTTTGGGCATAAAAATTAATCAAATTAAATTCGGTTATATTCATGTTAGTAGCCAGCTAGCGCCGATTCTGTTGCGCAACATAAAATAGTTATTTTTTAGTTTGCAGAATTTAAAATATTTATTTTTGGGTCATCCAGTACAGTCCCGGGGTCATCAAGTGCAGCATACGGCGCGTACCGGCACACCTGCCCTAACCCTAACCCTAACCCTAACCCTAGCTCTACTCTCTAGTTAGGGTGCTCTATCTGTTGTATAAATGCCTAACCCTACTCTCTAGTTACGGGTGCCTTATCTGTTGCATAAAGGGTCTGTGGGCAGGGGCTCAGTTTCTAAATTTACTCTCTAACCATACTCACTAGTTAGCAATGTCTTATCTGTTGCATGTCCATAGTTAGAATACTTTCTAGTTAGCTTATAGTTTTTAAATTTAGCATTTCCTACGTATATATCGCTGTTTTGCAGTATGCAGTAGTTTCTAAATTTAGTCTCGGTATATAAAAATAAACAACATCCATGCATCATATCAACGTTTATAACTAATTGATATATGTATTAAAATCGTTCAAACAACTACACTAAACTAAGCACAGTCTTTCAACTAGTGGTAGTACCAAACTAAACCAATGTCATTGGCCCGCATGTTTAGCCCCACCGCCACACGTCTTATTTCTATTATCATTTTAGCTATTAAGCCATCAGCCAAGCCATCAGTGTCATCATCATTATCTATCACTATTGCATCCTCCTCCGATCCGTCCTGCTGCCACGATCGAGCGTCAACATCAGCCAAATCGCTCGGCGTCGGTGGTGGTGATATAACGCTATACGCCGACTGCCCCTGTCCCTGCTCATGCTTGTTGAGCTGTCCGTTCGGCGACTGTGGTTACGGCGGCGCATACAGGGTGCGGCAGAAAAATGTGAACCCCTAATTTTTTTCGCCGTTTTCTCAGCAACCGTTTGGGATTTTAATACAAAATTTTACAGCTTTATTTACTCAAACCTTCTACATCTAACAGCCAAATAAAATGCGATTCTGTTGAAAAACGACAAAGTTATAGATTTTTTAACATAACCGCCTACCGATTTTTCGGCACTCAAAAATGATCATGCTACAACACCAATTTCATAACATCGTTGAAACAACACAGTTAAATAATGATCAAATGCCAGAATTTCATTGCCACTGCAAATGTTTGAAGTGTTCATCACCAGCACCAGCTCCAAGCAACAACACAAGCTTTTAGTCGCCTTGTTCAAAAAAATCTTTTACAGCCTTGTCGATCGGTCCCTGTGGCAAGTTACCCCAGATAACCTGAAGCGCTTCCTTAAGTTTGGCGCTTATTTTCAGCTTTGTTTTAAGCTTGCAGTAAGCTTCCAACATTGCACCCCATACGTGATAGTCCATTGGGTTTATATTTGACGAATTTGGTTTTTTGTGATAATATCTGGACAGCTGGCCTGCAACCAGTTTTGTGCGCTGCGCGGCGTTGTGCGCTGTGTGTGCTGACGAGCCCGACGCGCCGTCCTGCTGGAAGATAAATCCGGTGCGCAGACGGCAATTGCTTTAAAGGAACGATAGT